>Ga0228711_1010971_pt1 | contig 11705 bp, 7 predicted proteins | sample MedpolnodulmetaG_2_FD_177996 | JGI IMG/M metagenome (GOLD analysis project Ga0228711, IMG submission 177996) | Root nodule microbial communities from Medicago polymorpha collected in Santa Monica, California, United States - brown nodules | ecosystem: Host-associated > Plants > Roots > Nodule...
ACGGTGTATTGGGGACCATAGCCTCTTTTATATTGGATGGTCATTAGGGTTTTCCATTATTCCGTTAATGGGTCATTCCGGACATCCACTCATTGAGTCCATATCAACTAATTAAATATTTAATTAATTATCCAATTAGAAATCTAATAGTCTTATTACTTAATTTGATCACTAATCAATTAAGACTCACAATTGATAAATAGCTAATATAATTATTATCATGATATTTGCCCACATAATGATATTGGAATATAATTAAATAAGAAAATATTCCAACAAGAAATTGATAGATGGAGTTGTGGTTGCTAATGAATAATGAGATTATTGACTTCGTGAAGAGAAGAACGGAAAATGTTTTCTCTTGAAGATGGATTTTAAGATGGTTTCTCAAATAAATGGATATCATAGATTCAATCTTATATTTTTCAAGTAATATGTCAATATTAGCGAATGAAAGCTCAACCAGAGACTTTAAAGTAGGAAAAGGTCTTAGACAATGAGATCCACTATCTCTTCTTTCTGAACGTTGCTGAAGGGTTTAACAGGTTTAACTCAGAGTGGTTGAGATTGGCGCTTTCAAAAGTTTTAAAACTACGTAGGATGCGACATTAGTGCCCAAGTCCTCCTTAAGCTTGCTACTGTTTTCATTAACCTCTCATATGAGGGAGGCGACTCTGTTTCCTGTTACTCTTCTTCAGACATAGAAGGTAGAGGGAAAAATCAATGTCTCTTATTGAGTGAAAGGTGGAGAGAAAAATGCCAACGATGTCAAATGGATTTCAACTTGCTAAAATAGAGCGGAAAACTTAAGGCAACATATTGGTGACTATAATTATCTAAAAAACCACAATATGGAAGCATCCCATAACTATACAACACCATAAACGATTATTTAAGAAAGCAAATCATCCAAACTTGAGATAATTGGCTTGATGATATGTCGCTAATGGGAAAATTAACTTTACTTCCAGCTGAAGCCTTCTTTGTCTGCCATCCTCACAGGAATTTTTCTATATTTGTGGTCAATGTTGCTTTGGGCACAGCACCAATAACTGTATCTTTCTTTTCACCGTTCTTGAAGAAAATGACAGTTGGAATACTTCGAATCCCATACCGAGTAGCAACTGAAGGACTTTCATCAGTATTGAGTTTGTAACACTTGAGCTTACCTGCATATTCCTTTGCTAGCTCATCAATTATGGGATGAATCATGCGGCAGGGACCACACCATGGAGCCCAGAATTCGACCAACACAGGAGTCTCAGATTCTATGACAAGGGATTGCCAATTTCCATCGGTAATAGAAGCCACTGCAATATCCAATAAAACACAAGTTTAACTTCACTATAAATTTCACTCAGATATACAATTCTCTTGAAACAAATCAGAAGATAGTTAGAACTTTGATCACAAATTGCAAATTTACAAAGATGCAAAATCCTGAACTAAAAAGCATGCAAACCAGATGATAAATAAATCCAAAAATTGAAAAACATAAATGCAGCTTAGTGCGCCAAGCTCCCATCAACTGCAGTCTGAGAGGTAGATGTACAGAGTCTTACGGTTGAATCTGTGACCCCAAAGGTCACAAGGCAGCACCTGACCTTACGGTTGAATCAAGGCAAACCCTCTAAAATACAAAATACTACTAAAAATATATGTTCAAGTTGGATTATAAAAATCAGAGTTCTGGTTCTTGTTTCTTTGGCTGGGAGTCACCAAAAGCTATACCATTTTCAGGCTTATTGAAGAAAGCAAACAAATACATGGTAAGATATTGGTCAAAGGATGTGAAAATTAACAGCGATCACATCGTACAAACAAATACTATTATTGGTAATCCACCAGTACATCAATCCTCAATGCTTCAAAATCGAATAGATTGATCTAGATTATTAAGAGTTGCCATAATTTATCGTTACTATTCTCTCAATGACTGTGAAAACTAACACATAATTACTTATAGTTATATAACAACAAGAAGTCCTAAAATTAATAAGGTAATAGCCAAAATCTACCCTCCCCAAGAAGAGAAGGAGCTCCCCTCTGAAGATGGTTTTGGACCGCACAACATTCAATTTATCCTTTAATTCTAAGAGTTCCAACACTAATACTCATAAACAGCTTTTTTTTATTCTCTCTCTCAATGGGTGTGGGTTCATCTTTATTAAAGGAAGTTCCATTTCATCAATTTTGACACATACTTTTTTTTTAAGGAATTTTGGCACATACTTCTTACCATGCAATTAGACTCAACCACAAACTTATTCACTATGCTGTTGTGTAACTTGTCTATTTAACAAGGTCGATTTACCATAAAAAGTAAACGAGATGACATCATCATATATGTCAGTTATTCAAGGGAAAGTAGTCATCCAGTCCGGGGCATATGAATAAGAATCTATACATGTTTCATGCTAAGATACATCAGCATGCTGCAAAGGAGAAAACAAAAATAAAAAATTGTCCGAGATATAAAGCTAGAATCGCTCTGCATTTTGGTCCAAAAAAGTCTTTTCTCAGAACTATTAGAGGAAGCAGCTATTTAAACAACAAACGCATTAAGTAGCATTTAGTCAAACCAAAAACTGCATAATATGCTTAGGTATCTAATCTTAGTCTATACTCTATGCATTCCATTATTTCTATTTTATCCACGGTTAACAACAACACCTTGCGTGTGGTGTTCAATAAGCTAATGCCCCAACCTAAATATTGGGAACTCAGGCTAACACTATGATCAGACCAAATATTGTGAACCCAGTCACCCACCCTGAAGTGTCTTGGCGACATTCTGACCAAAATGGCGTAATTTTAATACATATTTGTTTGAAATGTGGAATGCTTGAAACTATTAACTAGTTAGGGATGGATTTGGCATGTCGCATATGTCGCCAGTTTGTATGGCATTTATTAAAAAAATTGCCGCAGTCATGCGGCAGCCCTGCATTGTAATATTAATCCACGTGGTTCTCTTAAGTAGACTCCATGACCATGAGGCTCCATGATAGGAACCCGATCCCTGTGTTTCCTCGACACCCATAATTGAGAGGCCTTTCAATGTGTACACTTGAAGACACACGACCTACTCCTCTAGTCTCATCCTAGGAGGGAAATAGAAGGGGAGGGGGGACTTAGTTTCAAGCAGGAGAAAGTGATGGATTCAATATGTAGGTGGTAAAGCAATATAGAAGAGCATGTGTATGTTTCATGTGTTTTGCCTTATGAGCTTGGGGCCATTTCACCCTGGCTGAGAACTCCCCTATCAGTTATGTCAAATTTGTATTTCTAACCTCACTCTCAATGTTTGTTTGCTAACAAATTGACTGCAAGAATGATACACTAACACTCTAAAATTATCCCTGTGGGTATATAAAAATAATATCTGGCATAACAATAATACTCATAAGAACCAAGATAAGCAGATATGTAGTCAATCACAAGAAGCTTGGTATTTAGCTTCAGGATTCTCACGACAACGCAAACGCGAGTCCAAACACACACCTTAAAAACTGAATCAAAAGCTTTTGGTTGGATTAAGTTGAGTCATAAGGTTCTTCAAATTGACCATACCCGTAAATAATAATGCTAGGCCTGATTCTAATAACACCAAGATAAGGGCATAGGTGGGCCTATTCTGGCTCCGCCACTGCGATTCTGGACAGTGTAACAAAAAATTCACCAAAATACTAAGTACTAACCAAAGGTTAAAGAACCAATTTGATCCCTCACAATTTGCTTGTGACCTAAATAACTCTCCGACAAAATCAACGCATATGATCACATAAACCAATCACTATCAACAGATCTAAAACAACAAAATTTCAACATAAATTTTAAGTTAAGATTAACTGAACCCTAACCTTCAACGGCTGTGGTATCACGAGCCTCACACACGACGGTTCCGCCGCGAGGGAAAACTGTACCGGCGGATTGACTCCGCAAACGAGTGGCGGTAATTGGTCGGAGCTTGAGGCCGGTGTATTGAGGAAACGCGATAGAGCTCCGGCGAGAGGAGGCGACGATAGGAGAGCGAGTAAGGGAGAAGGATTCGAGTTGTACGGTGGCCATGATTGCAGAGAATCGTAGCAGCTCTGGAAAGTGTGTGACCGAGTGAGAGAGACTATCGAGGAAATGGAAATGAAATGTTTTTGTTTTTTAGTATCTGTTGTTTTTATTTATATTGTTTCTGTGGACTAGGATCACTTGCAAGTTGAAACTACGCTTATATTCCACAACAAAATTTGTGTCTAGTCATTTTTAGTTAATCAAATCACACTAGAATTTCTTTTGGGTTGGGTGACATTATCTTAAGATCCAACAATGAACATATATGAAGTTAAAGTGATGAGAGAAATGTTCGATGCTACCTAATTACTACTCAATCCTTAATAAGCAACCTCGAGTGGAATCTTCTAAAGCTAAGGAACGTGATGAAGACCTCGAAGATACCATTTCTTTTGGTGAATAAATAGCTAGAGCCATGGGTACGTTTGTTGAAAGACCAAAATTTGAAGTTGGGCATATTTATTATTTATTTTTTTTTTTATGTATTTTTACAAGAATTACTTTTTTATGTCAACATGTAGTAGTTTGTAATTTTTAACCAAACAAGATCAAATATTATAGAACGTACACAAACTCAAACATTGGATCAATTATTTATACCTTTAATGCATCAAATACTTCAAGAATTATGTACCCGAACCCATAGTACTAAAGTGAATTGCAAATCAAATAAGAGGAGTGTTACAACTTACATGCAATTGCTCACAAACACTCAACTAAATAAGCCATGTCTTTTCTCTTTCCACGATTATCGATTAATTAAGTTTAGTTATTGTTTCTTTGTTTGAGCAAGTTTAGTTATTTTTAGGACTTCGAATAGACAACTCTACTAGTAAAGGGCAAATTCTTATTTACTAGTAAAAAAAGTGGATAGAGTTATCCATTTTGTTTGGTTTGAACTTAGAATAGATAACTCTACTAACCTTTTGTTGATTTTTTTTTTTATAAGTCAAGAGCAAAATGACATCAAAAAGAATAGTGTTCAACTAAGCTGGTACCCTACTCTAATTTGTTGTCAATTGCTCATATATATTATTAAAAAAAGGAAAAATTACATAAAAACTGAGGGGACATAAAACCTGACCCAATCAACAAACCTAACGGGCAAATAAAAGAAAAAATAAAAATCCACAAGGTGGATCCAACCCTAAACAATTCTAACATTAAGCGCGAGTCTAAAGTTTGGCGAATGAACCGCTCGTCAACACGAATCGGATCACGTACCAGCAACTCCCTGCAACAGCTACAACAAGCATTGACGACTCTTTCAAGTCCATATAGTCCCATGTCAATTGGTAGGTAGATAACCACAAACTAATTCTTGAAAATGGGGTTGAATTCGATCGCCAACACGGTAATTAGCGAATCCACGCGCACCAACTGATCAGCAAATCAACCATTTCTGGCCTACAACAAGAGATCATACAAGCACAACCAAGGCAACATTCAACCTTATACCAATGGAACTTTTGTTTTTATTATGTATGGTGTATGATACTACCGCCAACATGGAAAAGTTCGCGAACCATGTAAGCCCCCTGGATAAATCACAACAAGCATTAAAATCCCTTTCGAGCCTATCGAACCCCACAAGAAGCAACATCGGATCTGGAAAACAGAAACGGTGCAACCACGACGAGTTTTGGAGCGGAACCTGAACAACACCACAGTGTACCAATCTTGCGGCGGCGCGGTGAAAGGACCCGCTGTAACATACGTGAAGGTGGTGGTTTAACCCAACCACCAACACGTTTAAGAAACCATTCGCAAAACCACCGGAAAGCCGCCGGAAGTTCTCAAACCACTACTTCTCTGCACCTGAATCCACCAAGACTAGAGAGAAATGGGGTCTAGCCGGTGATGCGGAGGTGTAGCTCGTCGCACCACCAGGATTTGCAGCTACATCGTAAAGGATTTGGAGGGTGAGGAAGGGCGGCAGATCTGAGTGTTAGAGAGAAAGCAAAGTGGGTCAGAGAGAAGGCTCCTAGAGAGGAAGCAGGTCTACTTACCTTTTGTTGATTGATATTGTAGTTGTCGATTAAAAATGAAGTGTTTAAAATCGGCTACTTAGAGAACCGATTAATCTATAACTAATTTAAAAAAAATGTGGTTTGTTTACGACAACAACTAAACTCAAATGCACAAATACCATTTATTATTGTGTTTAAGGTTAAATATGTTTTTAATCCCTATAAATATGACAACTTTTCGTTTTAGTCCCTCTAAAAAATTTCTTCAACTTTTAGTCCTACAAAATTTTTTCATCTTCACTTTTGGTCATTCTTTTAATTTAAAGTAAACTCATATGTAGAATACATATTTTTGAATAAAATTTTGCAGAATTTTTATCAAAATATGAATTTTTTTACGGTAAAAAATTCATATTTAATTTGTGTTTTGTTAAAAATTTATATTTTTTTTTTGAGTAATTTTTACAATATTATATACATTTCTTCACAATTTCATTAAAAATACAAAAATTTACTTTAAAATAAGGATCAAAAGTAGTGATTGAAAAATTTATAGGGACAAAAAGTTGAAGGAAATTTTTAGAGGAAGTAAAACGAAAAGTTAATCTATTTTGAGAGATTTAAAACATATTTAACCCTTATGTTTATATATCGTAAAGTCACAAAATTCACTTGCAACGAAAAATAAAGAAAAGCCTCAATATGTCTCAAATTCGCATTTGATACAAATATTACATTTTTTTTCCCATGTCCTCATGCTTAGTAGGTGACTATAATTATCTAAAAACCACAATATGGGAATCATCCCATAAGTGATTATAATTTTTTCATTGAAAACTACAAATGATTATTCAAGAAAGCAAAACATCCAAATTTGACAGAATTGGCTTGATGAGATAACCTTTACTTCTAGCTGAATCCTTGTTTTTTTTGCCCATCTCATAGGTTTTGTTCAATACGTTTGATAAACGTTGCCTTGGGTAAGTTACCAAAGAGTGTATCTATTTTTTCACCATTCATGAAGAAAAGGACATTTGGAATACCATGAATCCCATATCTAGAAGGAGTACGTTGATTGTCATCAACATTGAGTTTGAAAAACTTGACCTCACCTGCATAATCATTTGCCAGCTCAACGATTTTGTAATCAAGATCTTTGCAGGGGCCACACCATGGAGCATAGAATTCCACCAACACAAGAGTCTCAGAATTAAGGACAAGGGAACCAAAATTTTCATCAGTAACATAAGCCACTGCAATATCAAATAACAACATAAAAGTTTAAATAACTTGACACAATCATTTTTTAACATATCTAAAACAAAATATCGTGGTACTTGCCACTTCATCTGCAAACAAACAAAAACACAAAATCTCAACAGCATATATTAGGTTAATAATTAAAACCAAACCTCCATTGTAAGCATCTTGAGTGGCAGCGTTGAGGAGTTGTGCGGTGGCCATGGTTGCTGAAAGAGTGTGAAGAAGTATTATAAAGATGAAGGAAGACATTGTTATTGTGACGGTAGTCATGGAATTAACAAGTATGACTGTGTGTGAGAGAGAGACAATTAAATGAGAGTTTTATGGTTTTTTGTCTTTCAACATCGTTGGTTTTAAAGACCAAAATGTGGTAAGCCATCATTTAAAAATAAGATGAACATGTTTGATTGGATATGTACCCATCAATATTACATGGATCGTTAACGAGTGCCCCCGGGACATTAGTCAAGAAAGTTAAAAATAAATTTTTTTTGTTAAAGACAACAACTATTTGAATTTTTTAAAGTGAAACATTCCACTTTTCATCATTTCTCAATGCACAATTTTCATATTAATCTTCTTAACTAGTGTTCCGGAAGCACTAGTTAACATTTCCCATATTATATTTAAGTTTGAATGCACATTTAGCACTTTAACTTTTATAAACTTATGATTTTGGTCCCTCAACAAAAAAAATAGCAATTTAGGTCCCTGAACTTAAAGATAAAAGGTCAAACTTGTCCAGAAGACGACGTCACATGTCTCAAAACAGGATGTTAAAATTGTTACTTTAAAAAAAAAAAGATAAATGGACAAAATTGCTATTTCTTAAAGATAAGGGAAAAAATTGCAATATTTTAAAAGGTTATGAGGCAAAAATGTTAATTTTTTTGTTATGAGGCCTAAATCACAACTATCGAATAGTTAAAAGTTAAAAAATACATTTAAACCTATATTATGACTTTAAATTGGCTTTGTTTGCATGTATCACTATCCAACCAAATTTTAATGGCACCAAGGGTTCTCTAAGATAATATTTTTTTATTTTGAGAGATCTAAGATAATATTTATTTGACGGTGGAACAGTGTTTTTTTAATTTTATTTTAAGGAAACGGTGGAACCAATAGTGTGTGTATATATATATATATATATATATATATAATATATAAAAGTATATATATAAAGTAAAGTTTTTTATGTCACGTGTCACTAGACATGGCAATGGGCGGGGTGGGGGACGGGTTTTACCTTCCCCGTCCCCATACCTGATTCTCATATACTTATCTGTTACACTATCCATATCCAACGGAGATGAGAAATTGAATCTCATCCCCGTCCCCGACGGGTTCGGGTATCCCCGCCTCATCCCCGTCCCCGAGTTGAATAATTTTTTTAATAAAAAATAGAAGTTTTTTTGCATCCCCAAGACCAACGTTGTAATACATTATCTAACAATACGCTCACGTTAACATTTGTTAGATGAAATAATTTAGTTGACCATTTAAATATCAATCGTAGTTTTTATTAACATGACAATTATAAACAAAATAACATGACATATCAACATAAAGTAATTTTTTACATTTGGGACGGATTTGGGTATGAGTTTGGGGTGGGTACCTATATACCCGTCTCATACCCGTTTTTTAAAATCGGGGAAAACTCATACCCAAACCCAGTCAAAACGGGGAAAACCCGTCAAATTGGGTTTGGTTTGGACGGGTAACCGCGAGTATGGTTTTGTTGTCCTGCCTACGTGACACTTCCACATTCATTCTCAATATTTTTATTATTTTTTCTATTTTTTGAAACCAATATTTTATTTGGCATAAATTTTTTAAAACTAATATTTTATTTGACATAAATATATCAACAAACTTTTGATCTAATACACTCAATATTTTATTTAAATTTTATTGAATTTCTAAAATTTTATGTGGCAGAAATATCTCAACAAACTACATATAATACTTTCAACAAAGTTTACATTTATGATTATAAGGCTCCAATTGGTTTTTTTTTTAAGGAAAAGAAGCTTCAATTAGTTACTTAGTTACTAAGTAATCTTTATCACCGTATCATTCAATTAATTTTTCCTTTTGAGAAAAAAAGGCTTTAATTAGTTCTTTTTTTTTTAAGGAAAAGGCTTCAATTAGTTATTATGTTATCTTTTAGCAGCATATTCTAATGCAAATGTCAACTATAAATAAAGGAACTTTTGTGAATCACATATGATCACATGTTTTGTGCACAAACGGAAACCTCAAACCTTCTTTTCATCTAACCGTTTTCCTTCTTCAATTTTGTCAAACACCAATTCTATTATCTATCTTACATATATATATATATATATCAACTACTTTCTAATGCTACTTTTTAATATAACATGTTTTCATCTTTTTGTTATTTTTATTTTTTGATTTTTGAAGACAACTTTTCAAACATCTTAAACACTTCTACTGATGTGTGCACACATACTTACAATACCTAAATTCATTTTTTATTCCCAACTAACCAAATCAAAAATTTCATCATTCTGTTTTTTATTTTTCTTTTCCAAATATTATAACTACAAAATTTAACTTCATTGATGACATTAATCAATCAATAGTATAGGAATAAAGTAAGGTATTTTATGTCACGTTTTGATTCTATGTCTATTCTAAAAAATTTATTAATCTTCTATTTTTACGTGAAGATTTAATTTTGCATAGATATCTCGAACACATTCTTTCTTTTCATCAAAAATATTTTCTTCTTCTTCTTATATATATATATCTCACTCTCTCTTTTTTTTTGTGGTGGCCGGGGTTCAAACCTCATACGTTGCATATATTATGCATTGTCAATACCGACTGAACTAAACTCACGATGACTTCCACTCTCTCTCTAAACAAACTATATACATTGCGTTGATATTTTTCAATAAATATGTTACTTCATTATTTGATTATATAATAATTTTTTCGTACAATTATTAAAAGTATATTTTAATTTTATCATAATTTATTTCAATAGTTTATTTTTATTTTTTCATATGCAATATTTTTGTCGCTTTCACATTTGTTTTGAATATTTTTTATTTTTGAATAATATTTATTTTAATTTGATATAAATATACCAATGTACATGTTTTAAATGGTTTTATAATATTATGTTTTTATTTAAATAAATTTATTATTTTTGAATTTTCTAAATATTTTATTCATTCTTTTTTATGTAGCAGAAATATCTCAACAAACTAAATATCCTTATTTATTAATTTTGTGAAGGCTGAACATATTTTAACCTAACAAATTCCCTCTAAAATGCAGCAATCTCTAATATTTCTCTTCACTAATGAGCTTTTCATTCCTATCCTCTTGTGTCATCGTTTGTATATATCTATTGTTTCTCTAGATTTTTTTTTGACAAGTTGTTGTAGACTTATTTAATACGTTTACAAACAGAATACCCTAATTTCCATGCAAATTCGGCTACCCTAATTTCCATGCAAGCTCGGTGTTTACACTGATTTTTGGTAAACAACCGCTGGTTTAAGATTAATTACTTGCAAGATCAACCAGTAAAAGATATGAAGATAATTGTCGAATCTGACTTAGTCAAAATCCGTCGAAGTTATTTTCAGAATGAAAATAAAAGAGATTGCTTGAGATAAACAAGTAAATTGCCAAAGTACTTAAGAAAACAAACTTAAATTGCATTGATTGAATGTAAATTGGTACACATGTTCATACATTGCAACTTGTGACTCGTTTCTCTCTTGAATGCGGATAGTTTGAGTGTAAGTTTTTTGTATGATTGAATTGTGACCCTTTCCTCTTGCGAGAAACTACTATTTATACTAATAGAAAATAACTACCTACATAAGGTTCGAAACTATAACTACTAGAAACAGACAACAAATATCCATTCAATTCGAATTTCGAATATGTGCTATTTGGAAATACCCGTTGCTTGACCTTATCCGAAACAAACCGCTTTTCGATTACTTCTTGCTTGTTGAACTGAAATACGCGCCTCGAGCATTTCCAGCAAGTCCAACTTCGACTAAATACATAAGAATAGGAGAGCACTATTTATTTCTTAAAGGGAAATGCTAACCGGTGTCCCCGGGGCATTGGTTAAGGATGATAGACTTTTAGCAAGTGTACTAAAAATGCATCGAAGTAATAAAATAAGTTCGTATCCACGAGGACTGTGTTAATCTCAACTCAACAATAAAGTAAATATTTAGGATGTATAAATTATTTTGTTTGCCCTAGGCAGTAGATTAGATTTGATTGCATAAAAGTAAATAACATAAAATAAAGATAGTTTGGGAAAGACAAGGAGAGAGATGAGATCAGGTCCGTCGAATCCTCTAGTGTTTTCCTAATTGGTAGACTGTACCTATTTCTTAC
>Ga0228711_1010972_pt1 | contig 11704 bp, 7 predicted proteins | sample MedpolnodulmetaG_2_FD_177996 | JGI IMG/M metagenome (GOLD analysis project Ga0228711, IMG submission 177996) | Root nodule microbial communities from Medicago polymorpha collected in Santa Monica, California, United States - brown nodules | ecosystem: Host-associated > Plants > Roots > Nodule...
CTTTTCCTTTGGTCTTTCCTCTTTTTTTTTTTTCTTTCTCCTTTTTATCTATCGTTTTTGTTGTGAAAGTGACTCAAAATTGGAGGTTTGAATCTGCCAAAATCGGGGCGAATGGTGCTGTCCAGAGTCCAAATTTGGCTTTGGTTTTTCAGCTTGTTGGTAAGACAAAAATCGGTGGCCGAATGGAGGAATTTGGGGCCCGAATTTGCCAGAACATAAAACAAAATCGTATTTTTGGGCCAGATTTGTTCCAGTTTTTTTAGGATACTTTTACTATAAACATAGACTTTGTATCAGAGTAAACCTTGAGATAGAGGGGCTGAAACAAGGGTTTAGAAGTCAACAAGAAAACTAGGGTTTGTATAGAGTTTGCTATTGGCAACAAACACTAGGGTTGAGGTTGATTTACCTTGAGAAACACTATTAAGATTGAGTCTCTTAGTCACGGGAAAAGATTGAGATTTTGGGTAGAATTAAGCGGGAGACTTATTCTTGTAACTTTATGATATGTCTTTTGTAAAGTTACTCATCATTATAGTGGAACAGAGAGCTGCTCTCTCCCCAGACTAGGTCAGTTTCGGACCGAACTGGGTAAACAAATTTCGTGTGTTCTCTCTTTCTTTCTCTCGCTGTTTTCTATTTATGCTTGTGTTTATAATTGTTCCCACGTTGATATCGGTTGCTTGATTACTTTGCTCCACACATCAAATATTTTATTGGTGTGATTTTTCATCGAATTCACAACAGTTTTTGTTACAATTTTTTGTGATGATCTTCAAATCTTGGTTATTCTTTATTTTTGTATATGAATGTTTAAAAGATCCTTGCTATTTTCATTTCATTTTCTAATTGAACTTATTGTAATATATGCATGCTTAAAATATCTAACTGAACTATGTTTTAGGTACACTCACGGCTAGCCTTGAAATGGATCAGTGACATCAATTACAAGGATAATTTTTGAAAATTGGTTGCCAAGGTTAAATATAAATGGACAGTAGTGAAGAACAACAAGGAACATTTGGAGATGATCATTTATGATGTAAAGGTAGTACTTTTCTGTCTGGTTTTAGTTTCATATTTCAGTCATGATGTAAAGGTTATCTTTTTATGTTCTAGTTTTTGAAAATGTTCACTCATTATAGAAAAGTGGCATTTTATGTTCTGTTTTTTTTTCTTTCTAATTTTATTTTTATTTGTAAATAGTCATTCATGATACAAATGAAATCTCTTTTTGCTATGGTTTTATTTAAAAATGGTCACTCATGACACGGTTAGCTATGGTTTTATTTGGAAATGCTGACTCATGATGCAACTGTAGTATTTTTTTATGTTCTAGTTTATTTTTAAATGGCCATTCATGATGCAAAGTTAGTCTTTTTGTTGTTGTTAAGTTTAATTTGGTAATGGTCACTCATGTTGCCTTAACCCACTCATAGGACTTTGGTATATGTTTTTTCTTCAAGGTATGCATTATTTGCATCGTGTTTGTGATATCAAATTTCTTTTTAAACCTAACACACCTTGTAGGTTAATTATCCTTAATGAAGTGGTAACGTTTATGGTGGAAAGGGCTACTACTTTTCCCATAGTGGGTAAGGGTTGCGATTAACTATCTTTGTTGAGGAAACATTATGACGACTTTAGTGTATTTTTGAGTGTTTTATGAGAGAGAAAGATGAAAGAATCACGATTTTATCTTAGACGGTTGTCATCCCGTCCACCCTCAAGGTCGTCATTAGGTACCTTTTGTATCAAGTGCCTTGTTGATCTTTGCTTATTTATGATGTGCTCATGCATTATTGTACAATTTTATATCTGCATGAAATATATTTTTATACACATATTATATATAAAATATTGTGTTGTCTTAATATTATGATGCTCGATGTATAATAAATTATGCCTAGAGAGTGGGGCACCCTTAAAGCATCAAACAAGAGGATGCTCTCCAAGTCCATAGGCGGAGACTCCCAAATGGAAAACATTTTATCATTAGTTGAGCCTAATTTTGCCAGAAAATTTGCATATAAATTACCAATCCAACTTTAATAAATCCTGAATGCTAGATATGACTACAACATAGCAATGGAAATTATTGCAATCCTTGGAAATCAAATCAAGAACGGTTTGGGAATCAAAGCAAAAGTGAATACAAACCACGGTTTGGGTCCATCAATGATAAAGCTTAGGGACGATGTTTGATGAATCGCCAATGATTACTAGTACGAGAAATGATAAGAAATACGATGATTTCCAAGATATAAGATAAGGATAGCAACACATTGAAAATGACCAAATGTCACAACTTGTGTAGAGACAAGACTGGTAGTATAAATAGACAATGTCAATGTTGTGTCAAGGGTCTGAAGTTTGTCATCAAAATTGAACGGCCGTTTCCAGCTAAGGTTAACAACCACTAGAGATCTCACAACCCCTCATTCATTCTATTGATGAGCGTGAGAGCTAGTTCATAGAGAGTTAGAGTTTTAAGAATATTTTGACCGAGTAATGCAAATGGCTCACTCCTCTCCTTCACATATTGTAATCTTTATTTGTAAATTCTAAACTCTTCTATTAATTATTGCAATTATGTTATCATTCATTTCTTTCCATATTTATCTTTCTGCGTTTAAACTCACCATGAGCTAAACCCCTTTGTGGTTAAAACATGATGAGGTTATGATTATTTTTACATAGGTTTTGTTTGTTGCACACATAAGCTTCTTTAAAAAGAACCATAATATATCTAATAATTAAAGTAAAATTGATCATTTTTACCTTTAATGCCAAATTCCTTGAGCTCAGAAGAGAACGGGAATGAAAGTGTTTCTTTTAACAACTAATTGCTAATATTTATCATTCCAAAAAAATCTTTTATTTTAAGGATAAAATTTATGTGCATTTTCTTATATGCCTTTGACATGGTTCTTCACATAAAATTCATTTTTTGTGGTTTAAAAAAACTGAGAAATTTGCGGATTGAAAAAATCATAGATAGTTATGATTATTTTATGTGAAGTACCACACGAGAAAAATGATTTTCGTATTCTTTTCTTTTAAATGCTTTATGTATGCTAAGTTTTATCCTTGTTTTACTTCTAGCAAAAAAACTTAGGTGCATTTTTTTAAGTGCTTTTCTTATGGTTCCTAAATAAACTTCTCATGAAAAGTGTATTTATATCTAAGAACCCCACGAAACACACATAAGAAAATTCACATAAATTTTGTCCTTAATAGATAATTCGTTCATTTTTTAAATATTAAATTGATAGAGAAAATTTTAAATGACTATTAGATTACATTATTTATTTTAATCAATTTTATACTCCCTTTGTTCCTTTTTATCGGAATAGTTTTAAAAAAATCTCGGGTATCAAGGGGGCGTTTGTTTCACGGATGCAAAAATTATTCCATGGAATAACTTTCCCAAGAATATATTCCTTGGAATTATATTCCTAGGAATAATTTAAAAAAGTGTTTGGTTACCAATTTGAATTCCTGGGAACTTTCTTTCTAAATTCCTGGGAATATTAAAAATATGTTTGGTTTAAAATGTATAATCCCAGGAATAAATGTCAAAATTGTTAAAATACCCTTTTACATTCAAGAGACGAAAAATAATATTTTTCATGTTTTTCTTTAATCAAGCGAAGTAAATTCTGTGAGTTATTGAAGGCATTTGTTAGGGTATATACTTGTTTTTTAATACATAACAAGAGTACCCTTGTTGGACGCCATTTAATTGAAGGATGGCAGGCAGCCGAGCTGCCCAACACCTTTGGCATGCAGCAGCAACAGAATAGTGGATGCACACTCGAATATCAGTCACTGAAACTCGCATTTGCGCGGCCTAGCTCCGCTGGCACAGCAGTGTGGCAAGCTGGGAATGGGTGGGTTTTCACCATGAATGTGGAGATTTCATTCCCAGGAATAGAAGATTTCAGCCCCCCACCCCCGGGAATAAATATAGAGAGTCAATGGGTTAATAAGATCCTGGAATCATTTATTCTTGAGTATATTATTTTTGTTCCCTTCTACCAAACATAGGAATATCGTATTTAATTCTCTTATTCCGAGGAATATATTTTTTATCTCCCAAACAAACACCCCCTAAGAAAAGTGTTTGAATTAATAAATTTGTCATAAATATATGTTACTATTACCAAATTACCCTTTGTTTGTAGAAATATTTAATGTTAAATTTTCATATTTAAGGTGCTATATTGATAATATTAATGAGATGTGTGTTTGGAAAAAGAGTAATAAATGCATCTAGAAATTTGTAAATAGTGTTATACTTACGGACAAAACTTTTTTGTAAAGTAGTGTTATAAAAAGGGACAGATGGTATATGGAAATATTTTTTTTGAAGAAGTTAAATTAGCTCACTTAAATTGGTATCGGGGAGAATCGAACCTGGGATCTTGAGAAGCTATAAGGAAATAATTTTGTTTGCCTACATGTATTGATTATTTTCATTCTAAACTTAGATAAATAGGATTTATTTATTTTATATTTCAGGTAGATTTTTTTTTTAGGGAAATGTTTTAGGTAGATATTAATAGTTTATTTAATAAATTACATGTTATACCACCGCACAAAAATTACGGGTTATATATTATGAGCAATTATTTTTATTTTATTACTTCTGAGTTATATGGATTTGCAATAAATATTATACATACCAGTGTTTTGACGGGTAATATATACATATATATATATATATATATATATATATATATATATATATATATATATATATTTTTTATTGTGATAATGCGTATAAATTACAAATAATAGTTTTTATGAAATTTTGATTAAAATTATAGGTATAAATATAAGATACTTTGCACTTTCATATTGTAACAAATTACACTTATCTTTTTCAATGATACCCACGATATAATAAATATAATATAAATTCTTATTTTTGTTGAATAACACTGACAAAATAACATTCTCATAATAAATGTACAAGTTCTAAATACAAAGTTTCTATTTCAAACTTCTTAACATGTGCAAATTTCCACATGATAGAAAAACTCATATTAATAGTCAATCCGTTTCAAAATAAGTGTCGTTTTAGCCAAAAAATTGGTTCAAAATGAATGCCACTTTGGGTTTTCAATTCAATAATAACTTTTTTTCTTCCAATTGTACCCTTCAATTAATACTATATACATTACTTCCAAAGTATTATTTTTTCTTTAACGAAAAACAAACTAATTATAATCAAAATTGACTTTTTAGGTTCATTCAATTATTGATGTATGTGGTCTATAATATTAATCACATACATCATTAATTGAACGAACCTAAAAAGTAAATTTTGCTTATAATTGAAAACGGGGGGGAGTATTTGATAAGGATAATTTGGTAAAATAACATCTCTCTTTCTTTTAATTAATGTATTTCTTAATATGTGTGTAAAAACTTTAAACGACGTTCATTTTGAAACGGATGAGTATTATATATGTAAACCAGACATCATCCATAAAATACACTAGAATATATATATTTATGGTCAATATGTAAAAAATGGTAGGAGTTAAATTTAAATTATGACCTTAATTTTTATTTTTTTTAAAGGATATGACCTTCTTAATTAAAATGTCAAGAAAAACTAGAGTTGAAAAATACACTTCAACGTAATGTTTTCTCTTAACACATAAAACTTTAACTTAATAGAGAACATGCACAAAAACTCTGCAAACCAAAGAGTACATATAATAAAAGGTAGTTCTAGATAATTGTTCGTGCGTTTTCTTTCAGCAATATTTAGCATTATTCCATAAAACATATATGATATGGAAGACAAAAATAAAACAAAATGAATTCTAAATATAAACATCAACAACACAAAGTATTACTACATTGTCTCCATTTAGTTGCATTACGTTCATGACTTGGCTCTAAATTAAATCATTGTAATACCAATTCCTGAACTCTATTGTCTCTACGGTGATATACAAATTCTTCATTCCATTCCAGTATTTGCAATATAAACATACAAAGGCAACAAATCTAAAAAATCAATTTCCTGGGAATTCACATAAGAAAATATAATAAGCTGCACCCATGACTTATCATATCTGAAATGCTTTATTTGCCATATTCTAAAATGGATATTCTCAACATAGTTGGAGAGGCAGAATCAAAGTGTATATCAATCAGAACTGCAGTCAGGTTAATCATTTGGGATTTACTAAAAAAAATGAGTTAGTATTAATTAAGAGTAAAGTAGAGAGGTTTTGTAACGATATTATATATGTGTGTGATATAAGTCTTATTTTCATGATTTATTACTTGCTTCAAGACTTATCTTATGATGCTCGGAAAATAGTTGTCTATTTTCCAATACATGCAAATATAAGTCTACACTATCACAACAAGTAATAAAGAGTAAATAGAGTATCGATCCTATAAGAATTGAAGTGGATAGGTTTTAAGTATTTCCAAATCTAAGTATAATTATTTAAGATCTAAAGTGACAAATAGCAAAGATAATATTTTAAGGTTCTAAAGTAAATTGTAGAAGTAAATAAAGCATATAAAAGAAATTTAGAGATTCAAAAGAAATTTAGAGATTGAAGTGAAAAAGTTTCGTTAAAGAATTAACTTGGTAAAGATGGAGTTTTTCAAGATTTAGAAAGCTACAACTCTGAGATGAAAACTACAACTTCATACAACTTCTTGAGGAAAAATGTAGATAGTTATAGCTTCACATAGTTTCCCAGCAACCTGATGGCCTTTGGGGTCTCTCGACTCAGCCATTATATCAAGCATGTGAAGACACACCTCTTGGGATACACTTACAGTACTTAACATGCAACATCACTAGGTTATGTCATCAATAGCTATACATGATGGCAGAGGCTGAGTTGTAGCCTATGACAAGAGTCCTAGCTAGATCCCAACGCTTTCAGGCTCTTCTAAGATCTAGTTTTCATTCAAAGAAGTTTCTCTTGTTCCCGTCACCTCTCGGTCCATAAAGATGTAACTCATATCAAACAAACATTTTTCATTCTCATACCTTCTCGGTCTCAAGGAACTATAACATAAAAAAATAAGAGATTAACTTTCAAAAGTTTTGAGTTAAAACAATTTGTTTGAAATAAGTTTTAAATGTTGTAACAACTGAACGTGCAGATATAATTATTACCTTATCAATTTCTAACCACAAAAGTGGTTAATTCATAATAAACTTAAACACGAAAATAGAAATAGAAAAGATAAGAGATAAAAACATAATTGCAAATCATTAGATAAGATTAGAGTTTAAAAAAAAATTATAATCCTTTGAGGATCAAGGTGAGTCTTTGCGACATTTACTCAACAATTTACTCTAATAACTCTAAGAGGTAGCTACTAAAGTATCTTTGAGAATCAAGTGCTTTCTATATGAAATAGATTAAAGTATGAAGAAAAATAATTTGAATCTCTAAAAATAGTGGTTAGGGTTGATTTGAAACTCTTGAGTGAGACATTTTTGTTTCATGTCTATTTTCATTTTTAATTACCAAACCACTCATTGATTTCATTGAATTTTCGGTTTCAAATATTAATTTTTTAAAAAATAAAACAGGGTGAAAAAAGTGGATATTTTGATAATTAGAAGTAGGAACATTCAATGGTAGAGTGTTTTGTGTTGTGGTGTGTGGGGGGTTTAGTTGGTTTTGGACTTTGGTTATTATTTTTTATTTTTTTAGGGTGTGTTTGGATGGAGGGTTAAGGAGGGGAGAGTTTTTTTTTTAAAAAAATAATAATAAATTATAGATACTTTGATTTTTTTTAAAAAGTTTAGCGTATTAACATCATAAACGATCATATAATACTTCAATCACACTAAATTTATTTTTGAAAAACATTTTATGTAGTCTGGAATTTAAAAACATGTTTAGATGGAGTCTGGGGAGCGCTGGGAGCGACAATGGGTTAAACGTTTAAGACTCGCTAAGAGAAACGCCACACTTTTACCTAAAACCCTATAACAATGGGTTTATGGGATCTGATGTGGGACATTATCACTCACACTTGATTTCCATCAATCTCCCCCTCAAGTGTGACTCAAATACATCACTAGGCTAATCCACACTATGATCCAGCCAAAAACCATAAGACAATGAATTTATGGGTGTCCACTCTTATATATCAAATATTTGCTCCATTTCTAGTCTAGAACCCGCTAAGAGAGAGAGACAACATACTTTTACCCAAAACTCTAAATCAATGGATTTACGAGTCTCTTCTCTTATATATCAAACATTTGCTTCATTTCTACGTAAGACATTATTTGGAGTAATGTGAAGTAGTAGTACTAAACTCATTTCTCCTTAAAACAATCACGTTCAACAACAAATAACATTACTCCAAATTCTCACACTGTAAAAAGGTTGTCATATAGTGACTTATTAGAGTTAAAAAAATGTCAAATCATTCACTAACATAATAGTTTTGCGACATTTCACAAACCGGTTCAACCTAGATAACATAATTAATTTTATTTGGCAAAATATAGCATAATTGACACAATTGATTAATACATGCTTAATTATTACATATGTTAATATTATGTTTTTTTTAACAAAACATAATATTGAAAATAATTGTACGGAAACTAATTAATTTCTGTGGTCCAGACACAACTTGTGGATGAATAACATCAAAAATATTAATTTTTTATTTTATAGTTTATGGGTTCATTCTTTGATTGTCCAGCTCTAATACTTCCAAACATTTCATCCATGATTTGGTATCTCAAGGGATCAAATAATTAGATGGTTTGAATTACGAGTTTAAAGTTTGAATTACGAGTTTTTTTTTTACCTGTGATCTTATACTCACTTCTAAAGATTAACCTTCACATTTATATGTGAAGTAGCAGTACTAATTTATATCAAAAGAAGAGATCATCTGAAATAAGATTTATTTTTATTTTATTTTTTTCTTGAAAAAAAAAATCTTACTTCAATACATGGTACGTATCATTAAAAAGGTCCAATAGTAAATTTTGAGTCTTTTCAATTCATGAGTATTCCTTCCATCTTATAGTAATAAGTAATTGTCACATTTCCACATTTATTATATTTTAATTTGATTATCATTTTATAACGTAAATGCAACATTTATTATTATTATTAGGGTCTTGCTATCCGGTGCTCCCGAGGCACTGGTTAAGCATACCATAAAAGGGAATTATTACCATAAAAGAAAACTGTTTTTGACTTTATTATAAATTAATTACATAATTTCAATACATTAACTACTATATAATTTCCTTTTTCATATCCTTAACCAGTGCCCCGGGGGCATTGGTTAGCATTTCCCTTATTTATTATTATTATTATTATTATTATTATTATTATTATTATTATTATTATTATTATTATTATTAATAAATTCATATTTATTGATTTTCACTTCACTTTATTACTCTATTTAATATTCATAAGGGTGTTTTAATAAATAATCATAATTTTATTATTAAATTTAATACATCTAATCATTTTTTTAAGAACTACGTACATCAAATGTGACGTTCATTTTAAGACGTGTGGAGTAAACCGTTTCTCTTGAAACAACCACGATTTTAAAATTTGCTTTAGACTTTAATATATGTATTGGTACCTCATAGAAAAAAAAAATTCATTTAACACTTAAACTTATTTTAAAATAATTAATGTAAAATATGATATGATATTTAACATTTAAATTCCATGCTACGGGAGTGTTCGCCTAAATATTAGTCTTCCCATTTATATGCGAAGTACTAGTATATGCCAAACGAATAATCTTTACACAGTACAGTTTCCAAATTTTAGGGGGATGAGGATGATGATCACCACTTTGAGGCACCGGTATCTTCTAACAAGATTGTGGATCCAAAGGTTATTCATAAGTGGGCTTCCACTCCTGTTCTCACTCATATGGCTATGCCAGTCACAATGATGGAGGACACTTTTAGCCATGATTAGAGACTTGAGGTGGAAGAGGACAATGCCGGAGCTATTATATCAGACTTTGAGCAGGACTACCCAAGTCTATATGACAGTTCTAAGGCAGAGAACAAGAAGAAGAAGCAAGTGAACAAAGTGAAGTCGGTTAGCTTTAACTCAACCAGAATGAGGACCCGTGCCCAAAAGGGTAGCTCCAAAGCTGCCTTGGAAGCTACAGAATAATTGGTTTATTTGCATTAGATTAGCTAGTAATATCAATCATTTTGTTCCAACTTTCATAGAGAGGGTAATGGTGGACTAAGCCACCTCCTTCCTTAGGACCTTTCCTTTCTAGGAAGAGGTCTCGTTTTTCTTTTAAGTTATCCACTATGTGGCTTTGTTGCATTGGTTCAGGCATCTCCTGTCTTTTATTTTTTAGTGCTTTGATAAATAAATAAAAATAGTGTAATCGATTTTGTTTTTTAACCTTCATGTTGTAAGAGATTTAAATAAACTCAAAAGAGAGTCACAACAAAAACCCCAATAATTTTGTTTGCGGTCTTGATATATTTTGGTAGAAGTGATCAAGTCCAAAATTATTCCTTTTACTATGCAACATCATCAACAGGCCATATAGTAAAATAAGGAATATTCTTTTATAGTACTCATGAAAAGAAGAAAAAAAATTAGCATCGATACTTATATAACTCAAAGTACAAAAACATTTTAATATTATCAATTATCAAGGTCACTATTACAATGTAATGCACACATATTATATAACTCAATCACAAGGTTCAATCCTAGCTTAAACTAAGCATTACCCGTAATCAAATTAGGGAATTAGGGAAGGAAAACTGAAAATATGGGCCCAGAAGCCACTCCAAAGCTTCCACTAATTGACTTCAATAACCTCAACTTGGAAGCCAAAAGTCCTAATTGGGAGTTAGTGAAGTCCCAAGTCTATAAGGCATTAGTAGAGTATGGTTGCTTTGAAGCAATTTTTGATAAAGTTCCTTTAGACCTTCGCAAAGCTATATTTGCTTCACTAGAAGAGCTCTTTGATCTCCCTTTACAAACCAAGCTACTCAATGTGTCTAATAAGCCTTACCATGGTTATGTTGGACAATATCCTATGATTCCACTTTTTGAGAGTATGGGCATTGAAGATGCAAATATCTTAGAGAAAGTAGACAGTATGACCAACAACTTGTGGCCAGATGGAAACCAAAATTTTAGGTACGTAAAAAGTTACTTGTTTTGATTGCTTAGCTAATGCTTCTGGGACACTGTTTAACATTCTTTTATAGTAAATCATCAAATTTGATCCCTAAAATTATAGGGCACTATCGATTTGGATGGTAAAATTATAAAAAAATTATAATAGTTTTTAAACTTGAAAATGTCTCTTCAATCATATTAGAGCATCTCTAATGGTAGTCTTTCGAGAGGTTCTAAGTTCAAAAAGTGTATCCTTAACAAGTGTCACCATTTGGAGGACTTATATTTCTCTAATAAGCCCCTTATTATTTTGTTTTAATTTTGCAGCAAAACTATACACTCCTTCTCTGAGGAGCTAAAAGAGCTGGATCAAATTATTAGGAAGATGATTTTGGAGAGTTTAGGTGTTGAAAAGTACTTGGAGGAACACATGAATTCAACCAATTATCTTCTCAGAGTTATGAAATACAAAGGCCCTCAAACAAGTGACACAAAATTAGGCCTCAGCACACACAGTGACAAGAATGTTGTGACCATATTGTACC
>Ga0228711_1010974_pt1 | contig 11703 bp, 5 predicted proteins | sample MedpolnodulmetaG_2_FD_177996 | JGI IMG/M metagenome (GOLD analysis project Ga0228711, IMG submission 177996) | Root nodule microbial communities from Medicago polymorpha collected in Santa Monica, California, United States - brown nodules | ecosystem: Host-associated > Plants > Roots > Nodule...
TAGTGAGGGAAAACGTGAAATCCCTCTCTAATTCCGTCACTAAATTTTGCGACCAAGGAATTTGTGAGGAATTTCATTTTTTCCGTCACTAATTTCCCTCGCTAATTTTGCTTTTTCTAGTAGTGACTCACCACCATCGCCGTCGCCCTCAAATTTGACACCACCGTCACCCAATATCTCTCAGAACCGCTGTTTTCTCCACCATCGTCCTCGATACTAATAATATCCGAGAATAAAACAACTAACTTTTACCTAATTAATATTATTTACTTAATTGCTTGTAGTAGTTTTCAAAGAATACATGTAAATGATCTTAAATTATATAGGGTCTTGTTAACCGGTGCCCCGGATACTGGTTAAGAAACTAAAAGTAGAAAGAAAAGACAAGATTTGTATTGAAAATAACACTTTTTCAACTTTCAAAAAGTATATTACACAATTTCCGAGGTAATATTTCCTAGAATTAGTAGGAATATGACTTTACCCACTTTTGTTACATACTATTTAATTAGGATAAGAATTTAATCTTCTTTCCCATTTTCCTTAATGTGTCATACGGTTCAATAACACAGAAAAATAATTATACATAAGTTTATTCTTAGACTTATTCTTTTGTCATTGTTAGAAATTGAATTCATCTTCTATTTCTCCTTTATTTTTGGTTATTACATTCAGCCACTCAAACCATCAAATCCTTATCCATAATCATCACAAAACCCATATTAACCCACCACAACCAAGAGCTGTAAGGAGTAGGGAGCCGAGAGAATAAGAGAAGAAAGAGGAATGGATCTGAAAATTAATCCATAAAGAGGAAGAAGTTAAGCTACCCTATTAGAGGTTAGATCTACCATGGAAATTGCAAGGTCAAGTAAAAAATTAGGGTTTCAATCATCTCCTTTGTGCAAAATTTAAGGTAACATAGGTTTAAACCCAAACCTTAAAACCTCTCTAGGGTGTACTTAAGATTTTACTAATTAGGAATTGCATATTTACTTCTAGGCTTAATTACACTTTTGGTCCTCACATTTTGACCAGCTTACGAAAATGGTCCTGCCTCTTTCAAATCGAACAAAACCGTCCTAAACTATCATGTTTTTTTGCAGTTTTAGTCCTACCTCCTATTTTCAACTCCAGAAACGCAGAGAAATGACAGTTTTAGGCAGTTTTAGACCTACCCCCTATGCTCAACCATGAAATAAACCAGGAATAAAGCATGCGGGTACAAGGAATCTTCTCTATTTAGCACACTAACAAAAAAAAACCCTAATTTGAAACATATCTTAGAAATTAGGGTTTTTTTGCTTAGTGTGTTAAATAAAGTGGATTCCTTGTACCCACATGCTTTATTTCTTGTCTATTTCATAGTTGAGCATAGGGGGTAGGTCTAAAACTGCCAATTCTTTGTGTTTATGGAGTTGAAAATAGGAGGTAGGACTAAAACTGCAAAAAACATATAGTTTAGGGACGATTTTGTTCGATTTGAAAGAGGTAGGACCATTTTCATGAGCTGGTCAAAATGCGAAGACCAAAAATGTAATTAAGTCTTATGGTTTGTCTTATGAATGAATCTCTACATGTTATGTGTAGCCATGAGAAATTGTGTATGAGCAATAATAGATGTTAGAATTAATAAAAAAGTTAAAGGAAATTAAACTGAGTCAATTTCACACCAGCATGAAAGTAAAGGGTGTGGGTTCCTTTTAAGTTTGATTTTTTTTAGAAGTAATACACCCATTTATTTTAGTTGAAAATTTCACACATATATACACGCACGCACACCTGCGTGTATGCTTCAACCATTCAATAATCTTAGGAAAGAAAAATGGTTGACTGGAATTAGGATGGATAAGTGTGAGGAACTAGAATTATAGTATATAAATTCCTCAATTAAGCCATGTCTAGGAACACTAGGTTATTACTAGAGTCATGGAACTGTCAAAATTAGACTTTGATGAATTTAGCTTGCTATATAATATGTGTAGGAACCTTCAGCCCACATGTATGTATGATATGAATAAATGGATTAAGCTTAGTTAATATGATGATCAAATTATGTTTTACATTGGCACTGATGCTTACGAATGGATTTGATTTATGTTGTTATCTGTTTCTCATAATTAAGTCATATACCTCATGAGATATTTAAGATCTTGACTAGTCTAAAGACAAGAAAAACAATAAGATAATAAATTATAACACTCCAGGGCAAACCTGAGTAATCCGAAAGGCAAATCCTGAGTGTTCAGTTAAATTATAACACTGCAGGGCAAACCTGAGTAATCCTCAGTAGAAAGGCAAATCTTGAGTGTTCAGTTAAAATATATGACATTGCAGGGCAAACTTGGGCAGCAATATAAATCCAGTTGAAAGGCAAATCTTGAGTGTCCAGCTAAAGTTAGTAACAAATATATATTTAATTTTGGAATACACACTCCTATGTAACGAAATCATTGTTTATTTGGTAAAATGTTTTATAGGTATAATAGTCTATTATTTAGTAATATTGATGAGAGGATTTTTCTTCATGCCTAGTACACCAGGCATGGTTGGGAACATCAAAAATACTTTTTATATTCTATGTTACTGAGTCTTGTACTTACTATGTTTAGGTGATGTTTTCAGGTTTAGCTTGACGTTGGAAAGTTGAAAAGTATGTCTGAGCTACTCGTCAACAGTTTAATGTAGAGCTTTTTCGTTACCGGATCACAATTAGGGTCGGAGATTAGAAGTTGTATTCTGTTGTGTCATCTGATTATATATATAATGCAATTGATATATTTAAAGTTAAAAAAAATAATTCAAGTTTTATCGAATTTCATTTCCTTTACATTAATCTTTTAATTTTCCTTGTCTCTAGTATCAAACATCTTTCTAGATGTTACAATATTGTTCCATCGACCTCCTACCACCACCATCATCTTTGTCCTCTTCACCCTCTCTTCATCAGTGGCCATCCCCTTCTCCCTCAAATCGCCGGATCCAATAAGATCTGTTCGTCTTCACCACCACCACCTCACCATACCCATCTCCGCTCAGATCCGTACTCCGACGCCGGCGGTAAGATCCCATGAGAGATAGAGATAGGGTAGAGAGAGAGAAGGGAAACATTTGAGGTATGTGGAGGCTGCAGGGTTTGGGTGGAAAAAAAGGTAGGCAGAAATTACTAAAATACCCATGATCCCACATAGGAGTGTACATAGATGGGATAAAGAAAATAGTGTCAACCAATAATTGTTCGATGTTTAATTGTTTGCCAATGGTTGGAAAATATTAAGCACTATAGTTGTCATAATCGATTTATTTTTGGAATCTCAAGTTCTTGTGCATATTTTAGTCAATAGAGAAACAAATGAGAGAGAGAGTAAAGAGAGAAAGGCAGCAACTCTAGGGTTAACCCAAGGCCACCACGTTTGTATAATTGTATTCTATTTTGCCAACGGTGAGCACTAACAAGCGGGATAGAGATAAGGGAGGATGGACTATACGGTTAGCTCACGAAGTGGGAAAGCGATCCGATTGGGTGATCGAGGACAAGACGGATCTAGGGTTTCCTATCGGCAAGAAGGTTCAATTCATGGAAGTTTTTTTTACAAGAAGGTCATGGGGAAGAGAGTCATCCATGTAATAGCAGGTGTGATTTTCATCGTGATCGCCTTTACTATTCTGATCATGATGAAAGACGTGATTTTCTTGATCATAACAGGTATCACAACTTTGGCAGAAGTGATTTTAGGCATGCAAACTGCGATCAGAGGTTGGTAAAACCTTGTGGCAGATCTTTAACACGTAAGCAAGATGTAATGTGTGGTGCTTCTCCTGCAACAATTATTGTTGCACTAGGTGAATCATCATCATCATAATTGGAAACCTATTGCTTCACAAATATTCAAGAGTGCTTGCAATACTTTGAATTAAAAGAAAGGTTTGAGATATGTGGTCTGTTGTCGGATGTTTTCGTTTCTCGTAATAGGAATGCTCTCCGTCAAGTGTTTGGTTTTGTCAGGTTTTCTAATGTTAAGGAAGTTGACAAACCTAACAAGGCCTTGAACAATGTTTATTTTGGTAATCAAATGGTGTGGGTTAATGTTGCTCAACTAAGGAGAAAGAAAAAACTTAAATTTACATATAGAGGGAGAAAAAAGGGAATATAGTGGGGTGTGAAATGGGTTAATGTGAGAAAGGAGGAGTTGGAGAACGTGAGGCTCGTTGTTTGAAAGAAGAGAATGATAAACGTATCTCTGAAGCAACTTTTGGTTAAAAAATCGGTTTTTTGGGGAGTCACAATCTTCTTGGAATGAAGTGGTTTTGGGTCAAAAGTCAGCTTTTTATCTTCAATTTATACAAGAAAAATAGTCCAACTTTACACATTCTAAACATAACATTTACTTTTTTTTATAGCAAACATAACATTTACCTTAGCATGTTATCAATCTAATTTTTCTCTATCTTAATTACTTATTAATCATTTTAGCCTACATATGCTCATACATTTATCTTAATGCTTAGTTACCCTAGAGTTACAAAACATCTATACATAATGTATTCTATAAATTATCAATCTCATATTAACAATTATTTCATCAAACATCTTTTGTACATCCAATTCTATCAAACTATTTAAATAAAATATCAAACGACATATAATTCGAGTAAAAAGTATTTTATGGAAAGATTAGAATGGCCTAGATTACATATATTATTTTTGTTATCGGGTTTAAGTATCCAATTGGTTCAATTTTTCTTCCGAACATGTATAGATACATCCTTTAAAAAAAAGTATAAATACATAACCATGACATAAACATTCACCCAACTTGTAACCTGGATAACTCCTACTTTTAAAAAAAAGTGTAGGTACATAACCATGGTCTATTATGTATGTAATTTTGTCTAGTTTCCAATGATTCAAGTTTAATTTCAAAATGCTCTCTACTTTTCAACTCATTGAATCTTATCGTATTTGCCCTCTAAGTGTTGTATAGTTATTAACATAAGGAAAACCTTTTAGAGTTTATATTATTCTACGAAGCAATATCATGGTGCATTCATCATATTAAAAGTTCATATTAAACCATGAGAATTTAGTACTACATCCGATGATTGACAACAAACACAAAATAACAATAGGGAAATAAATAGAACACAAACAAAGAAAAAAAAATACATTTATGGTTATCGAAATCTCTAAGTGCTTTCATTTGTGTCAAGTTGATTCATCTTTGAAGTAATTTCCTTAAGCTTGTCATTAATTTCCCATGCTAGATCATTCAAAACATTTGTGTTCAAAGTGTTGATAAAATTTTCTTGTTGGAGACATTGAAACAAGATCAAGGACCTCTCCATCTCCCAATTGGCCTTCTCCACTTTCACCAACTTCTCTTTTGACTTGACAATCCTTTCCATCAAGTAGCTCTCTTGGTTCAATTTCTTCCTTCCTTGCCCGACTTCTGAATAACTTTTGAACTTTGTGATAATCCTTTGAACCTCCAACGGGGAAGGCCAGACCTCAGGCTCTGAATGATATCCGCTATAAAGGATAGCGCATACATCAATCCCACATAGGGTAGTGAGTTCATCAACCATCTTTTTCAGACTCTTTTTTCTTTTGTTGTAAGTTATTTTCCTTGCAGATTCATTGACCATGAATGCAAGTTTCACCTTTGTTCTCATCCTCAATGTATAAAAAATGTAGAAAATGTTTTTTTGTGTGTGTATGTGGTTTTCTTCCTCAAAACATGAAGTTATTTATATAGCCCAAATTGAGGTGCTCATATAATTTGATGACTCGTGCAATGACATCATCAGAACAACTTTCAAATATACTTTAAAATGCGAGATATCCGATTGTTATCAATATTTTCCTACGAGGTAATAAAGTGATATGAATACATTTTTTTTTTAATAAAAAGTGATATGAATACATAATTTCCATATAAAATTCTTTAATTGTAAAAGTATCTATTCCACTTATATAGAAGATATATAAATTTGACACGTAAATGAATATATGCAAGCTGTACAATTATTTTAAAATATAATTATAAGGGCTTGTTTGGAAATGTATAAATTATGGAAAAAGTTATTTGTTTAATTTGGAAAGTTTTATTAAGAAGGTGCACCGAAAGTAATCACTATTTTTCTACCAAAAAAAGTAATTTCTATTTGACATAATTTTTTTTGGACATAAATTATAAAGTAATCAAACATACATTTCATCTAGTCAATTATATATGTAAGAGTATTTACTACTACCTCCGTCCCTATATATAAGACCCTTTTACAAAAATCACGGGAATTAAGAAAGTGGATATTTGTATTAAAGTTGTTTGTAATCACTATTGTTTTTATAATTTTATCCTCAAGAGAGAATTAGTTTATGTTTTCCATATACTATTTATTGTTGATTGAAGAAAAAGATGTATAATAAATAGGGGCATGTATGTAAAGAAATAATTAATGTAGTTGAAAATAGCAAAGGGGTCTTATAAAAAGGGACAAAACAAAACTCAAACGGATCTTATAATTAGGGACGGAGGTAGTAACATTTTTGATTTTTTTTTATTTTCATAAGAATTTATAAGAAAATTGAAGTCCACCAAATTTCCTTAATATTTCTTCTTTAAACTCATGATGACTTTAATTCTACGTGCTTAATGGTCATTTCCTAAAATTTAATTTTTTTTTTACCAAAACCTAAAATTTAATAATTTCTATTTAAAATTGAAAAAAAAGACCAACCATTCTTATCCGATATTAGATGTAACTAATTCCTTATTTAAAATTTTTGGTAAAAAAAAAAATCCTTATTTAAAATTAAAAAACAAAAATCATTCTTATCTGATTTTGGTTCCCCCTTTTTTTATAAAAAAAAGACAAACTCTTCTTATCCAATTTAGTGTGTAACTAATTCCCTATTTAAAATTTATTTTTATTTAAAAAAAATCCTTATTATCCGATTTTGAGAGTATGTAATTCCTCAGTTCAAATTTAAGATATAAAAAATTACCCTTCTAATCCAATTTTGAGTGTAACTATGAAATTAATTTATTTGTTATTTAACAAATTAATTATAGATAATGGTCATCGTAAGTGTAAGTGTGTAACAAATTTTTTTGTAAGAAAAAACAAAATGTCATAATCGTCCTCATCCTTAACTTTATAATCATCTAACAAACATTGAATGATATTTTTCATATAAAATGAAAAGTTATTTAATAAAAACACTACAATGATGTTTATATATTGAAAATAATCACGAGTTTCCAATATTTAATCACATCAACTTTCTCATATATGTATATAAAATTTGATTCTGCAGATATAAACATTTAAAGTGTGCAACAGGAACGGTGCTTACATTGAACGGTGTTTTGTATATAAAATAAAAATTTCATTGAAAGAAACACTACATTAATGTTGATATTTTGAAAATAGTCACGAGTTTTCAGAATTTTATCATATCAACTATCACATATCGATATATAAATTTTTTCTCATGCATATATATAAGCATATAAAATCTTCAAAGAGTGCTGTTTAAATATTGAACACTATTTTGAATATAAAATAAAAATTTATTTAATAGATACACTACGTTAATGTTGATATTTTGAACATAATCATGAGTTTTCAAAATTTTATCATATCAATTTTCTCATATATGTATATAAAAATTTGTTTAAGCAATTATAAGTACATAAAATCTGTAATGGATGCGGTGCAAATATGAACGATGTTTTGCATATAAAATAAAAAGTTATTCAAATAGAAACACTACATTAATTTTGATTTTCAAAATGGTCATGAGTTTTTAAAACTTTATCATATCATCTTTCTCATATAAGTATATAAAAATTTGTTTATGCAGATATAAGTAGATAAAATCTGCATTGGGTGTGGTAAAATTATGAAATTGTTCTTTTTTTTGGTAGTGGACGAGGTTTGAATCCCGGACCTTGTATATTTTATGCATTATCCCAACCAACTGAGTTAAGCTCACGAGGACATGAAATTGTTTTTCTACCAACATTAACTGAGGGGCGAAAGTAAAGAAAAAAATTGACTTTTTTTTTTCTTCGCTAGATGATAAGAATTGGAAGAATCTCGAATTACATGAGTTAAATCAGTGTTTTTCTATTTTACAGGCGCTATTTCGACACTGCATATATGTTGTTAAAATTCTATAATACCAATGTGTTATGCACTTTTTTTAAACGATATATTTCTTAGCGTCTCTCATTAATGTCAAATTATTTTAGATTTACATTAAAAATTTAAAAGATATGTTATACCAACCTTCAATCCAACAAGTATAATTTTTGTTATACATGTACAAGGTAAAAAGTTACGGACTGATGTAAAATACCCACATACTATGTGTTATTTGAACCCTCGTTATTTATATATCCAATTAATCTGGTGTATTATGTGGATAATATTCCCCTTTTTTTAAGTGAATAGGTGTGAAGATGGGAGACTATATGCAACACCCTAAATATATATTATACGAAAATAAAAGAGAATACAAATGTTGGGGGACATATACCTGACTCGATCAAACCATATCAAAATGTAGCATTCAGCCCAAACAGATATTACATACAATATAACTACAACAAATGTGGTTTAACAGAAATCGAAACAAAGGCACATGCACCACATGCACTATCCAGCGAACTTGCGTACAGAAGAGAAACCAGATAGAAAAAAGAGTGGAATGTGAACTTTCACATTCTTAAGCTGGCTATTGACATGACCACCAACACATAAATAGATTTACGTATCACAACTCCCTATACAAAACAACAACAAACAAACAACCCTATCGAGCTAAGTGGTGACTAAGTTTAACCGTCAACATGGTAAAAAATATGAGCACCAACAATATACTATCAATAAACTCATGGCCTTTTTTAGGCTACTAGTCCCATTTCAGTCATGAAAATTAAAGCAAATATCGAAAACGAACCGCCAGACGCATGGTGAACCTGATCGTGGGATGATTCAAACACGACGACCACTAAAGAACCCTAAAAACAAATTTGAAAGAAACACACACATCGTGAACCCATATCGAGGGATGAATCCAACACGTTAAAAACCAAAGCAACAAACCCTTACAGGTTTTAACAGAACCATATATCATTTCATATTGTTGAATCAGACGACGATGGAGGCATGGAAAGACATCGTCGCTGGGAGACCTAAACAACAACGCACATCACATACGCGTTCAGGTTTCAAGAAAAACAAATCCCACATAACCACCAATGGTCGACGGAGAGCCACAAATCAGAGAAAACTAATTGTAGTCCAAATATGCAGCCCATAGGGAGGTGGCGTGAACCCAAAGGATGTTGTTAGTTGAAGAGCATGGCGAATCAGCGACAAATCTAAAAAGATTACCATTGAATTTAAAAACACAGATACAACAAGCGACAAGATGAAATCACGTTGAAAACAGGGAGAGGCACCGAGATAGAACGTGATAAAGAATAAGGTACCACGACGACGACACCATCTATCTATGCAACCCTAGTTGGGGTGTCTAGGTGCTACAACTGCGAGACTGACGAGAACCACCAATTGTACCATGTAAATAATGTTTATTTTGATTTGGATTGGGGATGAGAGACAATGTTAAAGAAGGTTGAGTTTTTAGATAGAAGCGAGAGGTTCTGTGAAGGTCAAATTAAGATTGAAATTGGAAATCAGATTACACTTTTAATAACTTTATACTAGATATATACTTATATTCCAAACTCGCAATTGAATTAACATTTACAAACATTTACAAACTCACCAATCTGACAAAACATGGTTAGATTGGTGCACTTATATTTCTTGCTCAACTTTAATTAAGAATAGATCTGATCATTATCCTTTGCTTTTGGGTTTTAAAAATCATTCTTATAACTTTGTTGGTAACTTCAAATTCTTGAAAATGTGGTCCCTACACGGTGATTATAAAAATATCATCGAAACTTCTTGGAATGAGAGCTCTATAGGTTCCCCATGTTTGTGCTGAGTCAAAAGCTAAAGAACCTGAAAAATAGATTGAAAACTTGGAATAAAGAATTTTTTGGAAACATGCATGTGTTTCTGAAGGATTACATTTAGAGTTTTGGAATAGATTTAGGGTTTTGGCCAAAAGCCTACATTTATAGAGGAACACTAATAGTAAGGAATTACATTTGTGCCCTCCGTATGTCATTACATGACTTTAGGGAATTCAAAATAACATAAGCCCGAATAAAAAGGCCCAAAAAAAATTGCTTAGTAATAAAATCTTTGAGCCAAAAAGGCTTCTTCACAAGTCTAGGTCAGTCCATATCAATCTTCCCCAATAATACTCGATACTTAGAACATTGTTTGAAATAACATGTGGTATTGGTATACCTTGGTTAATAGATGAAACAATGAAGAAGAGGACATTTGGGAATTATGATCGGGTTCTTGTTGAAATTGACCTCTCCAAAAGAATCTTTGATGAGGTCATGGTAGAGTGTGAAAGGTTTGCTTTTTATGTTATGGTAGTTTACGAATGTTTACCTGAATTTTTCATTAATTGCTTTACTATAGGGCACTCAATTTCCCTTTGCAATAAGTTGCTCGCAAAGAAAGACGACAGGTTGAAGCCTGACAAGCCTAAATCAAAGGGCTAATTCCTAAATTCGAGCCACATGATGATAATGTGATGTATTAGCCTGAAGAGGACACTCTCGTACTGAGCAGGTACATGAACATCTAGTGAATAAGAAAGAAAAATACCATGTTGAGGATATTGAAATATACCCAGTTGATAACGCTGAACATTTAGTGTCTAATAATGTAGAACTTCCAAAGACCATTCGGTTCCGAGTGATGTTCTAGCACAGGGTGTAAGTCACGTTAGTAAAATACGATACCAATGTCAATGAGAATGAACAGGCTAACGATTCTCTAGTTTTTTTGCAACTAAAGATATGCCAGCAACACAAAATCCAAAAAACATATTTTCCTAGTCCGGTTCTTCAACTTGTTATTCAAGAGGATATAGAAAAAATTTCAGAAAGCTTGGGAAACTCGCGATGTAGCACCTACTGAGAGCACCGAGAGAGACGAGGATTCCTTTATTCCTTATGTAACAAGACATTAGAGGAAAAAAAATCAAATTGGCTCATGCAGCTGGGACTCACCATACTCGTTCTAAGGCTCCTCTTTCTTCAAGTTCCCAATGAAGTTCCTTTATTTGGAAAAAAAAAAGCATCTTTGCGATTCTTGCTTCGAAATCCCATGACATTGTTCTCTGATAATAATAGAGAAGGCAATATGTGTCTGGACAAACTTCCTAGTATGGGTCAACACTTTTTAGGTTACTTTTTGCTGGAAACCTTGTCTTCCGGCATCCGTAAGGACTTTTTAAGGATCGTCGAGGGCTCCCTAACTTTCGTTGTTGTTAGCTTTTTTTCTTTCTTTTCGTTTTCTTTCTTTTGCTTCTTTTCCTTTTATTTTTTGGGTAACGAGTTTGGTCCCCCTCCCTTACTCCTTAAAGTTATTAGGTTTGCAAACACTTAACCCTAGAAATTTCCCTTTATTTCTAATGCATTAATTACTAATGAGAGCAACCCTAAATTTTTCCCTCCCATCCTATTTGAAATTTGAATTTTGGTGGAACTTAGTGGAGTTTGTATTGTTAACTGGGTCATTGTGGCTTTATGT
>Ga0228711_1010978_pt1 | contig 11701 bp, 8 predicted proteins | sample MedpolnodulmetaG_2_FD_177996 | JGI IMG/M metagenome (GOLD analysis project Ga0228711, IMG submission 177996) | Root nodule microbial communities from Medicago polymorpha collected in Santa Monica, California, United States - brown nodules | ecosystem: Host-associated > Plants > Roots > Nodule...
CATTCTCGAGCAACAACTTTCTCTATTTTTATGGATAATTGCCATTTACTGGATATAACCACTATTGGAGGTCGTTTCACTTGGCACCGCAACAACAACGGCCTACGCATCCTCTCTAAGAAGCTTGATAGAGGTTTAGCTAATGTTTGTTGGCGGCTTGCTTTTCCCGAGGCTTTTGTTGAAGTCCTTTGCAGGCTTCACCCTGAACACAATCCTCTCCTTCTCCGTTTTGGTGGTCTTCCTCTTGCTCGAGGGCCAAGGCCTTTCTGGTTTGAAGCTGCTTGGATTGATCATAAGGATTACGCTGACTTGGTGGATAAAGCTTGGAATTCTCTCTAAAAGGCTTAGGGGGTCCAAAATTATCTTGAGAGGGTTGACTCCCTTAGACATGTCCTTCTTGAAAAAGAGCTCCAACATGAATACAACCATATTCTTTTTCAGGAGGAAATGCATTGGTATCAAAAATCACGGGAGCAATGGGTGAAATTTGGTGACAAAAATAGCTCCTTTTTCCACACCCAAACCATCATTAGAATAAAGAAGAATAAAATCCATAAGCTTCAGCTTCCTAATGGTTCTTGGTCTTCTGATAATGTCATCCTTCTCGAAGAGGCCCTCAAGTATTTTAAAAATCTCTTTTGCAGTAACCAAGACAGTCACCAAAATCATCACTTCAATGAAGGTCACCACCCGTCTCTTAATGATGATGATAGGAACTCCCTTACTAGCCCCTTAACCAAAAAAGAGGTGACAGCCGCCCTCCACTCGCCCTACAAAGCCCCTGGCCCTGATGGTTTTCTTTGTATTTTCTTTAAACAATATTGGCACATTGTTGGAGATGATGTTTTCAACTTAGTGAACCCAGCCTTCCTTATAGGTCATTTTGACCCAACCATATCTGATACCCTCATAGCCCTCATTCCCAAAGTTGACCCTCCCTTAACCTACAAAGACTTTAGACCCATTAGCCTTTGTAACATCATCTACAAAATTATCACCAAAGTCCTTGCGCATTGCCTCAGACCTATCCTTAATAATATTATTGACCCCTACCAAAGCAGTTTCCTGCCTGGTAGTGGCACCACTGACAATGCCATTGTTTTGCTGGAAGTTATTCACTACATGTGCAAGTCTAAGAAGAAGAAAGGGTATGTGGCTTTTAAGATTGATTTAGAGAAAGCCTTTGATAATATTAATTGAGACTTTCTCCGATCTTGCCTTTGTGATTATGGCTTCCCGGATACCACCATCAAGCTCATCATGCATTGTTTTACATCATCCAGCTTCTCTATTCTATGGAATGGAAATAAGCTGCCTCCTTTCCACCCTTCTCATGGCCTCAGGCAGGGTGATCCACTTTCCCTGTACCTTTTTATCCTTTGCATGGAGAAGCTCTCTTCAGCCATCAACAATGCCGTTCATCAGGGTAATTGGGAGCCTGTCCACATATCTAATCTGGGGCCCAAACTCTCACACCTTCTGTTTGCAGATGATGTTCTCTTGTTTACCAAAGCCAACAGCACCCAGCTTCGCTTCATCAGAGACTTGTTTGATCGTTTCAGCAAATCCTTAGGTTTGAAAATTAATCTTCACAAGTCTAGAGCTTTTTATTCGTCAGGCGTCACTCGGGATCAAATCAACACCCTCACATCCATCTCTGGCATCCGTTGCAATACTTCTCTTGACAAGTATTTGGGGTTTCCTATCATTAAATGGAGACCAAATAAGAGTGATTTCTTATTCATCATTGAGAAAATGCAAAAAAGGTTAGCTTCCTGGAAAAATAAACTCCTCAATAAATCGGGAAGGTTAGCTTTAGCATCATCTGTCCTTTCTTCCATCCCAACCTATTACATGCAAATAAACTGGCTCCCTCAAAGTGTTTGCGCTAACATTGACCAAGTTACTCGTAACTTCATTTGGCGTGACTCAAACAACAAAGGCATACATCTTGTGGGTTGGGAAAAAATCACGAAACCGAAAGACTCTGGTGGTTTGGGTATTCGTGCTGCCAGAATTACTAACACTAGTCTTCTTGGGAAATTAGTGTGGGATATAATGCATTCTTCTAACAAGCTTTGGGTTCAGCTCCTGTCTAACAAATATTTTCCTAATACTCATATGCTTCGCGCTTCTGCCCCTTCCAGTTGCTCATCTATTTGGGCTGCTATCATCTGCGCCAAATCCGTGCTTCATAAGGGTTTTGAGTGAAGACATGGCATCGGCAATTCTTCTTTTTGGTTCACTAGTTGGAGCTCTTCAGGTCCCCTTGCTCCTCTTGTCCCCTTCATCAACATCCATGACCTCCATCTCACTATCAAGGACGTTATCAGCAGTCCGGAACCTCACACCCACATTCTTTATACCACGCTTCCTCTAGAAGTTCCAAATCACATCAACAACTTGAACATTCGTTCCAATGATTTCGTTGAAGACACTTTTGTTTGGTCCCCCAACATAAACAGTGTTTACACAGCTAAGAGTGGATATAATTGGCTTCTTTCACATTCCAATTATAACAATACAACCTCCACCTCTATCTCTTGGACGTGGATTTGGTCTTTACGGCTACCGGAGAAATTCAAGTTCTTTATTTGGCTGGCCTGTCATGATGCCGTCCCAACTTTATCCTTGTTAAATCACAGAAACATTGCTCATTCTGATCAGTGCAATCGCTGCGGCCAACATGCTGAAACGCTTATTCATTGCATTCATGACTGTTTGCACTCCTCCAAAATTTGGCGTCATATTGGCTTCAACACCGCTGATTTCTTCATTGAAAATGATGCTTATCTTTGGCTAAAACACGGTCTCAAGGGTCCTCATTCTCTCTTCTTTGCTGCAATCTTATGGTGGATATGGAGATATCAAAACTCTATGTGTTTTAGTTCTGAGGTTTGGTCGCTTCACCGTATTTCTTTCAATATTCAAGACACGGTTAATGTTATCCGAACATCTTTCAACCTCTTCCCAGTTGCTGCTGCTGAAGACCGGGTTGTAAAGTGGAATTGCTTCAACTATTCTTGCTTCATTATCAATGTGGACGGGAGTTGCCTTGGTAATCCTTAATGAACCGGCTTTGGGGGTCTTATTAGAAACAATGCTGGTTTTTTCACCTCTGGTTTTTCAGGTCATATAGAACACTCGAATGACATTTTGTTTGTTGAATTACACGCTATTCTTATGCGGTTACAACTAGCTAAAAACTTGAACAATGTTGATGTTGTTTGCTATTCTGACTCACTCCACTGTGTCAACCTCATCAACGGGCCTGCAGTGGTCTATCATGCTTATGCCACTCTTATTCAATACATCAAGGATCTGATTCGGATTTCAAACACTCCTATATTGCACACTCTTCGTGAGGGGAACCGCTGCGCCGATTTTCTTGAAAAGTTGGGAGTTTCCAAGGACTCAGCCTTGTCTATTCATGCCACCCCTCCTGAAGGATTGCTTCCTCTCTTAAAAGACGATGCTTGGGGAACTTACTTCCCCCGTGGCTAGCTGTTGTTCCTGCCTTCTTTTGTGTTTTTTTTCTTCTTTCTGTTTTTCTTCTGCCTATGTAACCAAAAAAGAAAAAACACATCAAAACAATTGGTGCAGTGGTGAAAATAATTTCATATGTCCTATAAACCTAGTTCGATTCCCTCTATCTAGTATTTTCAAAATTTAATATTTTTCAATCGTCAACTTTGCATCTAGCAATAGGTGACATTTACTATGGGAATTTTTTTTTGAACCATTAGATCAAATAAGGAACATAATATTATAATAGTCTCTCAACACTATATTTTCTCACACCATCTTCCACCACCATCCTACTCTTCTTCTAATTTTCTTCAACCATGTGCAACCAACTCAATCTTGCCGGAATCTCATCGGAGACAAAGTATACCTCATTTTCTAATTCCTCATTCATCATTCTATCATTTAATTATAACACTCAAAAACAAAAATTAACAAGAAGTAGCAATTATATCATTTCATTATAACTTTTAATTCATTTCCCCCTTTCTCTCTCAAATCTCAAACCCACAAAATCAATTAACAGACATTACACAACACCGATGTCATTTCATTAGTTTGAGATTGTAATTTGTAATTGTTGTTTTTAGCCTTGGAATTTTCTAATTGGGTTGCAGCAAGAACAGATAAACAACTTTATATCTCATAAAAAAATTAAACAAAATGTTACGGTCAACTTTAGAGCTCTCTTGAGGAGTTTTATTGAAAAAATGTTAAGGATGCAACAAGAAGGACGAGGGAGGTTTATGAAAATTGAATCTACGAATAAGAAAATTGAGGAGAGCTCCCTTGATGTTGCTGATGGGTGAGTGGGGACATGGAGGAGAGATAATGGTGGTGTAATAGTGTAAAAATAATTTAGTGTGGAGAGAATATGATAAGAAGATAGTCTTCATTTGATCTAATGGTGCAAAAAAACTTCTCCATGGTGGGAAAGGATTCACCTTTTCCATGGTAAATGCCACCCTAGCAATAAGCATTGAATCCGCATTAAATATTAATCAATATGAACTGAATTCACATTAAATTTGAATTGAATCCACATTAAAAAAATGATCAATAATATTGAAATTTCATTCACCTGGTTCAACCGTGTCAACCGGTTTTCACCAATTTTATCACCGAGTTGATGATGTCACGCCAGTTTAAATGCTCAACCGATCGAAATACCTGACCAGACCGGTGAAGGGTCCGGTGCCCGAGTGAACCGATTGGACCGGCCGGTCCGAGCCGAGTTTCAAAACTATACTCTTTACGTATCACGTATCAAGTACTCCCTTCGTTCCTTTTTAAGTGTCTTTTTAGGGTGAATTTTTCGTTCCTATTTAACTGTCGTTTTGGTATTTTAAGGGTATGATTTGTCAATTATTCCTTTTATCAATTATTCTTATATTTTTCAATAAAACTAATTAATACTATATATTTGGAAAACTAAAGTTTGTTTTTTAAAATAAAGTTTGTTTGTTTTGTTTTAAAACAAAATTTGTTTATTGTTATTTTCAAAATTAAACAAAATTTTGTTACCTATGATAATAGTTCCATGAAGAGTTAAAATTTTATAAATAACATGAGTAGTACTTGTTAAAAATTTCAAAAGATATGCACAATATTTAGAAAATTGAAAATTGTATGTTATGAGAGAAAGATAAAACACATAAAAAATAAGAATTTGTTGGAGAAATAGAGTAGTAATGAACAATTTTTTGTTACATATTAAATTTATTGAAAATATAAAGTGTGTGAAAAAAATAGAAAATTATTAATAGATTAAAACGAGGATATAACAAGAAAAAAATGTGCAAAAATACAGTTGCTATTTTTGCGTTGAAATCCAAAAACGACACTTAAAAAAAACTGAGGGAGTATCACATATCACGTACCAAGTCGCAGACCATCACCCATCACGAAATTTGAACATAAAAACACAGAAGTGCGGTTATTACAAATTAGAGTTGGTGGACAATGTTTTTCAATAATTTAAAATGATTTATTCACTTAGATTTTTTTTTTCTTTTCAAATTCCGGCTAGCTGAACTACAAGAAAATCTTAGGTGGAGTTCAAATAGGAAAATCTTAGGTGGAATTTAAATAGGAACTACAAGAAAATCTTAGGTGGAGTTTAAATTTAAATACATAAGAAAAATAATTTCATGTTCCATACTTATCAATGTGACACTAAATAAGTCATTGTGAGCACAGTTCATTGACATAAATGTTGAGGTGAGCCGAAGTTTGAATCTCGGATTTCACTTATTCATTTAAGTGGTGAATTTTAAAGCATGAGACTACTTGACCAAAACAATAAATAAATGTGTGAGACTAAATTAAATAAAAAGACTTTTGATTGTAAATATGTGATTTTTCACTTAATTCACTTTAGAAGGGACTACGCTCTACTAACAAGCAAGAAGACACAACAACACTCCTATTAGCCAACATGGCTAAGGAGGCAAAACGAACTATGTAAAAAAAATTCTCTGTAAGACATTTGAAGACCATATTTGGCGAAGACATCACCAATTTGATTTGCTTTTGGATACCAACATGAAAGAGGCGTCTAATATTACACCTATCCATGATTAATTGAACAACAACCTTTGATCAGACTCTGTTAATAGCTCTAGAACCATGATCAAAAGCCAACTTCAAGCCGTTATAGAAGTAGCCCACAATTTCGCCATTGTAATGGCGCACACACCAAGGGAACACGTGAAGAAACCCAAGAAGTTAAAGGTAAAAAGAAAAGAGAGAAAAATAAAAAGAAAAAGAAATCAGTCTAACTGCTATCAAAAGGTTAATCAAATTACTTAATTCTTCGGCAGCGGCGCCAAAAACTTGATGTAGTAAATCCGCAAGTGTACGGTTTACCGATGTAGTAATAAAGATATCGTTTCAACAGGGAGTTATGAATTTGATTCACTTTTAACCTTGATTAGATGAGAGTTCAAAGTTAAAAAGTTGGATTTTTGTTTGATTTAAAAATAACAATAATAAAATTGCCTTGAGATTATTAGTTCATCTTGGTGACAAATCCTTCACAGACCAAACCCTAAACCTAGAATCTTACGTTGGACCTATTTTCTAAAGACAAGTTTCTCTTTGGCTTTTCATATCTCCTTTCGGTCTTAATGAATGTATTTCAATAGCAACCACGCCTATTCTCATGATTGATTGCTATTAAAACCCTTTAAGTACGAAACTTTATTGTCTCAAGGTTTGCTAGACTATTCTCATGTTTCGCAATCCTTGTCTAATTTCACTTGTTCGAATATCAAAACTTCATCTTTCGATCCTTTTCTTGATATTTGTGATGATGAAATAAGAACTATTTAACTTCACTTTTTGGTCCTTCGATTAATACTTGTTATTTCATTAGAAAAACGGTGAAATAAATTAGAAAATAGATTTACATAAGATTAGGGTTCTAGGCTTGGTTTGATAGAGATTTGGTCATTAGACTCATCCAACAATCCCAAGACAAAGAAGTCTACTCACTCATGTTCATCGTAGACATAGAGAAGAAGAAGAAGAACATAAAAGTAATAACAAGAAAATAAAGATGAACTTTTATTCAAAGAAACAATTGTCACTTATAATTTTCAAGAACAAAAGGTGAAAATATATGCTTGCTAGCTGCTCTATTTATAGCTTAAAACTAACTTAGGCCCCAAGAAATACATCAATAGAATGTTCCACAAGAAACCATGGGCTTTTAGGTCAGAATTACACTAAAAAGGCAGCTGGATCAGGAAGCAAAATCAGCAAAAAGGGGGCGCGCCATCGCGCACGGCCGTGTGGCTGGAGACACGGGCCGTGCGCCCCTCTCTTGTCTTTGGCTTTCTTTGAAACATTGGAGGCACGAGCCGTGCCTGATATTTTTGCGCAGGATCTTCATATTTCTGGCCTAAATCAGCTCCAAATCCCCTTTCTTTTGCTCCAAGACTCAATCTTTCATATATTTGTTTCTGAAATTAAATAACAAGCAATTGTAGTAAAATAGTTCTAGAAAGTAAATAAAAACGCATAAAATCTAAATAAAATAAACTCAAATAACCACTTAAAAACACTGATTATTGACTCATCATCGGACACGATTCTTCACCATTTTTTGAGTATCGGGGCTTCAGAGCTTGGATGTGTATACTCTAAGACTACATACAATGGTTTCAACATTCAACACCCTCCTTTTTCACTTTTTACACTCCAGATAATCTTCTCTCTATAATCAACACTCGTTCAACTTTTACTCGCTACAATGGTTTTGTTTAAAAAAATTCAACACCCTACCCCACCACTTTTATTTCATATTTTTATTTTCTTTTATGTTTTTGTGATTATATATTAATAACAATTATCGATTGAAATTAAATTAAAATAATGAGAGTTAAATAATTTTTTTCTTCTAATTTAATAATTTATTTGAACTTTATTTTTTTAATTTTATATTCTTAATTATTTTTTTTTCTTGCAAGTAATAAAGACGAGATATAGGGATAGTTATTATTAAAACAAATAAAATTACTAAAAAACTTAAAATGAAATACAATACACTAAGCACACAACACACCTAAAATGAAATACACATATCATGCCACCAAGAGCCATTTGTGTAGAAAATTCAGGAAATTCATCAAGTCCAACATTCAGAGCATTTTCATTTCACATTGGAGTAGAAGAATAATAAGGGGGTGCTTAAGATGAATAAGACATCATTGATCCATAATATGGACGATAATTTGGATTAGACGACGGAGTGATGAAATTTGAAGAAAATCCATAATTTGGTATATTTTGGAAAACTTGTTGGTTGGAAGATTCATTTTAAAATCTATAGTTGTTGGAATTTGGGTAGTTGAAAGGGTAATTAGTAGAATTTTAGGTGTTAAAAGGGTTATTGTTGGGATCCATTTCACTAAAAAGATATTTAGAGTTACAAACAACAGTTTATTGGAGGCTAAATAGAAAATTAGAGGGAAAATTGTCGTTTTTTTTATGTTCAAATCAAATGAACAAAGTCTCTATTTATAGGCAAAATAAATGATGATTTTTGGTGAAATTTTTTTTACTATAAAATAATTGACCTCAAATAATTAGGATGATATAAAAATCTGAAAATCACAATAACCAATAGGATTTTGCCAAGTATATTAATTGGACCCCACATCCTTCCCACACTTTCTCTTTATTTAACGGTTGAATAAATTCAACCACAACTAATCGACATCCTTTTCAACATGCCATTACATTAATTTAATAGTTGATTTTTTTTTCAACTAGTCCATTGTAAAGGAAAATGATTGGTAGACTACTCATATTTTCATACCATCTATACACCCCTAACTATGAGAGGAGAGAGACAGATGAGAGATGGATGAGAGGGAAGAGAGACAAAGTGTTTGTGGAATCTAGGCCACATGTCACATATTTATGTGGAGGTTTAAGTGTGTAAGTCACCTATGGGTGTGCATGTATCACCACTCGTCGTAAATGGTCTAAGTAGCAACACAAAAAAGTTGTGGGGCAAATAGTATTTTATAGCAGTAATAACCAATTGTTGGTCATAATATCCCACATGTCAAATATTAGCTGCTTCTAGAAGAGTTGTGATATTGTCTCAGGCCCATAGAGTCACTGCTTGTTGAAAGTAAAAATTTGACTTTCTAGATTCATTAAGTAATTGATGTATCTTGTCTAGAATATAAATCAAATACATTATTTATACAATGAATCAAAAAAAAGTCAAATATTTCTTATAAATAGGACCGGAGGAAGTATCTTTTGGAAGGTTGAGCATGTTCCATGTCTATTCCACTCTTTCTTATAAATATAAGATTAGACACTAGATCAGGAGCGAATTCATAAATAATTACTTATAAATTTATCACAAAACACTTGGTACAACGTGTACCTAGTCTGAAATTTAAACAAACAGGTGAAAACTTGGAATCTGATTGAAACGAAAATGAAAAATAAAAGATTATGTTCAACAATAATATATGATAACAAAAAAAAAATCATAAAATGTGAATTAATATAAACTTACGTTAGTGGCATTTAAGGTTACACTTGAGAATCCATGGGTTGGCCATGAACCATGAATATTTTTGGTAGTGTACTGTAGATATGCATTTATAAAATGCATTATATTGTATGAGTAGCCGCATCTTTTTTTTTTAAGAGATGAGTAGTTGCATCTTATAAAATAGGTTAAAGAACATTATTGTATATACTCCTTTCATAAAATACATTACTCCATCTGGTCTCAAATATAAGAAAAGATTCATTTTTTTAGATTCATTGAGTAATTAATGTATCTGATCTATATTGTAAAACATATACATTAATTATTCAATGAATGTAAAAAATGAATTTTTTCTTATATTTGAATCCGGAGGGAGTATATTATAAGAGTAGATGCTTTTTATAAAATGCACTTTTAGATAATATTATTATTGAGTAGTATGGGCGGGGAAGATGATTTATGGTTTTCCATTCTTGAAAACTCAAGAGAGAAGGTAATGTGAAGAGTTGTGTGATCAAAGTGCAGGGCTGTCACAACCATTAGCTAAGAAAAATTCTTGTTTTAGGTCCTAATTTAATTTATATTTTTTTAACTCGTGGGTGCGCGCACATGTGGGCGTATGCGTGCGTGCGCGAGGAGGAGGAGCAACGACACTAATGATGACATAACAACGACATTTTTTAACTTAATGATTTTCACAAAAGTATTAATTTTTTTTAATCACAATTAAAATTAATAAATTTTTTCTAAGATCGACAATGTCTCAACAAAGATTATTTAAGTTGACTGTATAATTTAATTATGATAATTTAATAACTCTTGAAAACACAATAAAAACGATCAGAAATTTCTTCTTCAACAATAAAGAATATCATTTGGGTAAAAATTAAAATAAAGAATGTCATAAATTCCCGAATTTTATACATGTTAAAAACTTTACGTAAAAAACAAGCAAACCAATGTATCATATGGCAAGACACATAATTAATTGGGATGAAAAAGAAAGAAAGAAACAAACTTGTGTAAATCCAAAAAATTAGGAATCATTATTTAGAAGGACTTATTTTTTGACAAATTTTTAAAAGGACTAATCTCCCCCTTTATGATTTCCATGACAAAAAAAAAATGTATTACTTAATGGCTAAGATAGAAAATCAGAACATTGAAGAAGAATTGTTAAAAGAAAATTAATTATGATAAGGTAATAACTTCTGAAAACGCAATGAAAACGATCAGAAATTTCTTCTTCAATAATAAAGGGTGGCATGGAAAATTTTGTCCATTAACAATATTTTAACTTTTAAAAAGTTAAATTTATCACTTTTCACTATTTTTCAAAACAATATTTTTATTTTTATCCTCTTAACCAATACCCTAATGACACTCTTTAACATTTCCCTTTTCTTTTTAGTCATTTATAGATACCAACCCTTTTATAAGCTAACTATGGGTTTCTCTAAAAAAAAAAAACTAACTATGAGTTACATGCTCACCAAACTATTTACTCATCGAACATTATTAACTCATCAAACACGAAGTAGTTTGGTTTGGGTAATAAATTATATTTCACAACTAAGAACACATGTACTTAAGCTGCTTGAAAAATTGGTTAATTTACCTAATCCAAAGATGATATTATTATCCTTTCACCTTTGGTAGCATTGTATTTTGAAGCAAATCCACCCATAATTCATATATGTCTGCAAAATAATGATAGTAATGACACACAATACTCTTCATTTGATCTTTCTCTCAAGCCAACAACTTCTGCCGCCATTTCCAAGCCTCTCCACCTTCCCTCCAATCTAAAGAGAACATATCCGAAACAATCACCAATTTGTTATCAGCAAGATAAAAAAAAAACGACTAAATCTGAATTTCAAAAGGCCTCCATCCGACCAAAAAGGAGAGTCTAAGGAAAAATAAACATTAATTTTTTTAGTCATAAAAAAACATAGCTTATTTTAAAATATTTCATGAACGAGGATAGCCTATGATGCTTATTGCTAAATACAACGCTAAGCTCTGCCCTCATTAATTCTGTTTGTGTGCTGGGCTTGATTTATTTACTAGCGAGTAGCGACTTTAATGAGAAAACGAGAAAGCATAGAAAAAAAAAAAATTGCGGTGAGCGTGGATCGAACACGCGACCTT
>Ga0228711_1010979_pt1 | contig 11701 bp, 10 predicted proteins | sample MedpolnodulmetaG_2_FD_177996 | JGI IMG/M metagenome (GOLD analysis project Ga0228711, IMG submission 177996) | Root nodule microbial communities from Medicago polymorpha collected in Santa Monica, California, United States - brown nodules | ecosystem: Host-associated > Plants > Roots > Nodule...
ATGAACCAATAATCCCAAGGCACCTCTTTATTATTATTGTTATTTTCTTTCAAAACAAAAACCAAACCTTTTAACTTTTAAAACTTTCATTCTAATCATTGTTAAAAGTTAATTAAATTCATAACTCTCTGTCAGAACGATACTCTATTTTTACTACTTCGGTAGAACCGTACACTTGCGGTTTTACTCATCACTTAAACCTTGCAAAACCTAACTCGACCCAATCTATTCCTACACTTAGTTTCAACTTAAATACTCAAGGTACTGAATTCTTGAGAACCAAGACCCACCAATAAAAAATGGTTAATCTCACTATCATGAACATATGGTGTGAGAAGAAGGTGGTAGGGTGCAAGGAGTAATATGAATGAGTATGTCCAGGTACATTGAATCGGACCTCCAAATTGATTTATTGGTTGAATGCATAATGTATACTTTCCCCATTCACCACTCAAGCTTCACCGATGAGATCCTTGTCATTCAAAGCATGATTTAAGATGATTTTTTGTTTTTTGTTGACAGAAATGATTTAAGATGATATATTGTCCATCGAAACAACCTCCTTACAGGAATAATAGGTTACACCGGCTTTGGAAATTTTTAAGATAATTTTTTTTTTTAAGATAATGTTAGGTGTCATAGTCTAAAAAAAAAATATGCTCATTTCGTATTTTATTATAAGTTATTTAGATATTTTCACACATTAAAAAATGATGTTGATTTTATATTTGAAAGATAATTTAAATGGATTTTATAAAATTATCCCTTATTAAGGACATGAAAATAAAATATTAAAAGAATAGAAAGAAGATATATTAATAAAATGGTGAGGAATATGATCAGAAAAAAATCATTAATGATGTATTGATATTGTATGTATAATAAAACACAAACATTTTTTTCAAAGTGACTTGAAGGATATTTTTGCAAAGGAAAAAAGGTTTCTGATGTTAGTTTTTTTTAAGTTAATGATAATCAGTGAATATGATTTTTATGTTAAAATGATCTTTACTCAAGTATCCATATAGCTGGTGTTTAAGGGTGTTCGACTGTCCGTCCTACAATTTTGAGGTAAAAAGTCACCCGATTAAAAGATAAAATAAAAAATAATTTGATTTGATTTTGATGGTTCATTTTTATGTTAGTTTTTTTTTTATCGTGAGTCATTACTTGAACTATGAATCTCTAACTTCTTAACCTTTAGCTCAATTTCAAAATAATTGAGTTGAACTTGAATACCCTAAAATTTCATTGATAACATAATTATAATTGCAAATAATACAAGACATACAAATATTTCAAAAGTGACCGTTAATATGTGTGATGCAGAGAGTATGAACCAACATAAGTTAAATAGACAAATATCTCAAAAGTGACAATTAATATATGCGACAAAGAATGTATGAACCAATATAACTGCCTTCGTGTGCGTACTTGAACCACATCGATTTTTATTTTACCATCTTGAACCACATTGATGACGATTATAAAAAATGGAATTAGACGAGCCACCACCGCACTGCTGCTATTATTGTTCATCCTTATGTAGATCACTAGATCCAGCTCTCGGGACATGCACGATTTTTATCCTCAATTGTTAATGGAAACAACTTGTGGCAACATTTCGCATAAGTAAACTAGACATCTCACTTTTCACCGAAAGGAGGAGTAAACTCACTCACACGCGATAACTAAAACACGAGTTAAGATCCTCTCCATTTATTATTCTCTCCATTTCATCCATTTGAAGAGATATACATACAAAAAAAATTCGAAAAACTAAAAAGTAATTAACGATGGTGGGACTCATTTAATAGTAGGACCCACTATATATTTTATGTGTCTATCTCTCTTTAAATTGCATCCTCCATTTATTATACCAAATGGAGAGGATCTTTATCCCTAAAACACTCTCCACTAAAGTTTTATTAAATATATAGTCATCATTCATTATCATATTATATTTTTATATTAATTTACCATTAAAAGATATGAATCTATCATTAAATAAAGGTAAAACTAAATATCTGTGTGCCCTATATCACGAAATAAAAATTTTGAGAATCCATAACGTTTTAAAAAGGAGAAACTCTTACTTGGTCACATGATCAACACCTCACATTTAGGCACACACTCGTGAAACTAAAAAAATAAAAATAAAAATGAAAATGATTAAAATTATATTGATTGATGTGACTATTTTATTTATTTTTTAATATTTTTTATTTGTGTGCGCACCTAAATTTTGTGCTTAAATGTTGTGCCGCCGTATTAAAGTATTCCATCATATGGCGGTTGTGGCTTGGCAATTGACATGTACTATAGCTTTTAAAGGGTCAAACAACTAACATTTCGTTGACCAAGATCTACTTTATCATTGTTTTGGATGCAACACTATTTTATTCCTCTCCTACGATTTTAAATAGTGCAACATAATTCAAATTTTAAAAAAAATACGTAAATTGGGTTTATGTATACATCATCTGACTACTATTACATCATTCGGTTCTTATTATTGAAAACAATTGACTTTTTAAGTTTATTGTGTAAATTATGTATCTAGTCTATATTTATAACGAGATGTATTAATTATTAAATAAATCTAAAAAAATCAATTATTTTTAATAATAAAGACCAAACGAAGTAAAGTATAGTTTAGAACGGAGAGAAAACATTACTTATCATGATTAATGAAAGTACTATTACAAATTATAAAATTTGTATGAGATTCTGTTTTTAATTTAATTATTGTATATTTGTGATGAAAACGACAAAAAGACTTATGTAAGATTGAAGATTTGAATGTTTTTTTATTAACTCATCCTTAGAAAATGTGCACGGAATATTTTAACTTATGGGTGTTGCGTGTTGCTAATGAGAAGAGGAGTGTTATTTGAACAACTATTTGGTTGACAATTTATGGGACAATCATAATGTACAAAGAAAAAATATGTATTTGCACGAAAACCAAAACAATAGAAAGATAAAATAAAATAAAAAATAATGTGAGTATGAAAGAGAAAGTTGTCACAAAATGGATGTTCAAATATCATTTCAGGAGAAACTCTTGCCTGTTTATAGACCCAACACCTAAGATTTGGGCATGGCAACTCATTTTACTTTAATTTAAAAAAAAAAAACAAAAAAACAAAAAGAAAACAGAAAACAGAAATCGTCTTCGTTCATTCTTCTCGCCGTCCGCCATAGACAATATCGGCAACCGCTGCTACTTCACCGACTTTTGAAATTACTTCTCCACCGATGAACACGACTATGATTGCTTCAGCAGAATATAACAACTAGAGCTGAAAATTGGGGTTTGTCACCTGTGATTGGAGTTTATGTGTTGTCAGATTCTTATTGGATGTGCCCAAATGTTAAGTGTTGGTGTTGTAAGTGACGTGTGAGAGTTGTTGTCCAGCATGGCGTTTGTTAATGTTAGAAAAAGAGTCTGACAAATTAAAATTAAAATTTGATACGATGTTTAAGCAATAGACATGGCTGCTTCTGCTTCTGCTTTTGGTTTTGGTGGTATTAGATTCTCATTCTCCAAGACTATACCTTTGTCCAAATACATTCCTCCTCATCACAACAACAACACCCTTTTCTCTTTCTTCCCTTCTTCTTCTTTTACAAATTTCTCCAGGAAACCTCTAATGTCTCATCATCATCAGCATCTCACTATGACAACACCTGTCGTCACCATTAATGGTGATGAGAAAAACATCAATAAACCTCCTTCTCTATTCGTTGTTGATTATCACAATATTGATCAACAACTTCTCGATAACATCGCTTATGATGCTCTTGTTTGGGCCTCTCTTCACGGCCTCCTTATGGGCGATAAATCTTACCAGGTACTTTTCTCCTTCTTAATTTCATTTCATTTCATTATTATTACTATAAACCCATTTAACAAACTAATTTTTTATTCATTTTTACTAAGCCATGTCTCCATCAAACTAACTCCAATGCTTCTGTTTATTTTATATATTTTTTGGAATCCCTGTCTACAATGACTTTGTAAGAATTAAAGTAATTTTGAAATCAAATATGCACTTATTAGCCATGTTTGGATCCGTAGTGAGTTTTGCAAGTATTGAACTCTGTGATTCTGTCAAATTCACTTTTAATCTAAATATGCATTAAGAAGGAATTTTATAATTTTTTTTTTCAATTACAGAAATCAGGAATGGTTCCTGGTGTAGGATTGATGCATGCCCCGTTTGCATTATTCCCGACGTCATTTCCAGAAAGTAAATGGAAGCAAGCATGTGATTTGGCACCTATATTCAATGAACTTGTTGACCGTGTTAGCTTAGATGCTAAATTTCTTCAAGAATCTCTCTCAAGGTCCGTTCTAATTCACTGTTGCTCTGTTATTTTTATTCACTATCACAAGTGGGTCACCCTTTTCGTGTGTTTGGTTTGGTACAACACAGTTTTTAATTATCATCATTTTTTTGTCTCTTTCTTATCTCAATGCAGAACTAAGCAAGTGGACGAATTTACCTCTAGACTTTTAGATATTCATTCTAAGATGCTACAGCTCAACAAAAAAGAGGTTGGTACATGATGGCAACATATTCTCTTTTTCACTATAACGCTACATATCTTTTTACTATTATCTTTATCTTTTTTTGATAAAGTGGATCAAAGGAATTTACTGATATATTACTTTTACTGTTGGAATAATTTTAACTTAATAGGAAATAAGATTGGGATTACATCGTTCAGATTATATGCTTGATGAACAAACCAAATCCCTTTTGCAAATAGAGCTCAACACTATTTCATCTTCATTTGCTGGTTTTAGTAGTCTTGTCACTCAACTTCATAGGTAAACTTTTGCTTTAACTCTAATTATAATCTCTTCATAATTTTCAATGTATTTATTTCATTGCAGCTGTGGATTTATTATAATCTCTGATTTTCTCATACTTCATCTGTTTGACCTCTGAGCTCTGAATTTTGCCAACCCAATTTATTTATATCAGTTTGTGATTATTTATCAGGTACATACTTACTTGCCATGGAAAATTGCTTGGTCTGGATTCAGAAAAGGTTCCTGCCAATAATGCTGTCAGCCAGAATGCCGAGGCCTTGGCTAAAGCTTGGAGTGAGTATAATAACCCCAGGTTAGATCCGAGAAACAAATATCCTTTTTCAGTTCACTTTATTCTACTGCTAATTTTTGTTCCTTATATTTCTGAATGATTCCATACAGGGCTGTGATTATGATTGTGGTTCAGGCTGAAGAGCGAAACATGTATGACCAGCATTTTCTTTCTGCTGTTCTAAGAGACAAATATCCTTATCACCATAGCTATAAACTTACAATAGTAATTTTACTGCATGTTATAAAAAAAATGTATATATATTTTTCCCCCGTCTGATTTGTGCTACCAAAAAGGATATCAAAGGGTATAAAATGTAGTTTATCATATAAGGAAATGATTAGTTTTATATTTTAAACATATTCTGGTTATAGAGCTGTTGTCCTTAGCTTTGAACACGCATGGTATTACAATTGTTCGCAAAACAATGGCAGAAGTTGACCAAGAAGGAGAAATTCTACCAGATGGAACACTTTCTGTGTATGTAGGCTTTAGCCATCAGAAACTGACTTTCTAATAAGTTTGTGGCCTACTCAACTTGTTTTCTGACTGTAGAGAAATTCAATTTTTTTACTGTAGTAATGGACAAGCAGTTGCAGTCATTTACTTCAGGGCTGGCTATACACCAGTTGATTATCCTTCAGAATCAGTAAGTGACGAGTTTATATTTTCTTGCTTGTCCATAAGAATTGCGCTTTTACATCGTAGAGACATTTTGTTACTTAAACAGTTAAACTCGTTATTTGAAAGATTAGGAAAGGTTAACCAACTGACCCTTGTATGATGTTTGTGACAAAAAGAAGAGCTGACTGCTGTCTATTAATATTTGATTGAATGTTAGCCACCTTATTTTTGTGCTGTTGGTTTGCTTGACGGCTTTGTAGTTGTCTTTTTGCACCCGACAAGTATTGAATGCTTTATAAAGATAAATAACTTCCAGTTTGGACCCCAAAATAGTTGAGTTCCATAAGTAATATTATTTGTTGATTGGTCGGTACAGCTTGGGTTTTGCATGATTTTACTATGTTAAAACTTTTGTAGCAACCCCGTTTTTTTTTTTTTACTGTTAGCTTACTTTTTCAAACTAACATGAACTGACAATGAGTTCTCATTGCTCATGCTTTGGGCATAACTTGCTCAATATGTAGGAATGGAGAGCTAGACTACTGATGGAACAATCTTCTGCTGTCAAATGCCCTTCAATATCGTATCATTTGGTTGGCACCAAGAAGATTCAACAGGAACTTGCAAAGCCAGGTGTTCTTGAGAGGTATCTTCTAATTAGTTTTCTTCATCTCTTCCTTGCCTCTTTCAGTTATTGTTTTGAAAGTAGTTTGATCAATTCAATACTACGATTAAATGAAAAGTGTATAAATGGGAGTGAATGATGTGTGTTGTGAGATTGGCTTCTTCAGGATCTTCTGTTGTCAAATCCATGCCTTACTTATTTGATTAATCATGGATATGGTTGTGCCAGCTATTTATGATTTGATTGATTGGTGATTTTCTTAAAAAAAAAAAATTGCTTGGTGTTCGGTATCTTTTTCATATCTTGTTAGAAGCTAATTTAGTTCAGTCCGACCCTATGCTTTTCTGCTTGGCCAGCAGTGGCAAGAATGCATCATTAATGGTTTGGAACTTGGGATTCCTACAAGTTTACGTAGAAACGGAAGGTTTGGAACAGTGAGGGCTTTGATAAAAACGTTAGGTGGATTGAAAGAAGACAGTTTATGTTGTTTATAGAACAATCGTAAGAATGAATTCAACGAGGTTTTGATGTTAGAGGAAACTGGCTGCAACTAATCATTTAATGGGATGATGATAGATATTAGATTTGTAATTTCAAAACTTTTCCTAGAGAGGATTGAGTTGAACTGCTTTGTCTGTTTTTCTTTTTTCTTCTGTGTGTTCGAGTGTTTAAATGTTTTATTCGAGGGGATATCTTATCCAGTTATCCCCTATTCTTGTACCTTAAATTTTTCTTCCAAAATTACTTGTTCTGTCTTGAAAAAAAAGCAAAATAACAAAAAGAAAAAAGTCATTTTGGATGATCGGTGTAAATGAATATGTTCCCTTGGAACTACGCTCGTACTTCCTATTATGGTTATAGGAATTACAATTTATCAAATGTAGTGTACTGAACATGATCTGAAGCTATAGTAGACATTTCCCTTGCACTTTCATCTCAGAAAACAAAAATAAATTGATTTGTATTTTTAGCTGACCATGTTTGTTTTTCTGGTCAATATCTTTTCCTAAATCCTTGAATCAAAATGTAAGCAGGTTCCTTGAAAACAAAGACGATATCGCGAAAATGCGTGAATGCTTTGCAGGACTGTGGAGTTTGGATGACTCGGATATTGTTAGAAAAGCAATTGAACGACCCGAATTATTTGTGATGAAACCCCAGAGAGAAGGAGGAGGTACTACAACCCCTAAAACGTGATCTAACTTTCTGCTCTCTCCGACTTTGTTGAAAATTATATTAAATGAGCTGTAATTATCTTTCAGGAAACAATATTTATGGTGATGCAGTGCGGGACACCCTCATAAAATTGCAGAAAACAGGTTCTCAAGAAGATGCAGCTTACATACTTATGCAGAGGATATTTCCAAATATTTCTGCTGCAGTTTTGATGCGTAATGGTGGTTGGCACAAGGATCACGCCATCTCAGAACTTGGGATATTTGGTACTTATTTAAGGTACATTACTTGACTATATATCTTTATAGCCGGTGCATAAATTTTCATAATGCCTTTTTACGAAGAATTTTCATAATGCTTGACATCCGTGGGGACTTGAATTTGCAGGAATAAGGATAGAGTTGTCATGAATAATCAAAGTGGCTATTTGATGCGTACGAAAATATCATCATCTGATGAAGGTGGGGTTGCTGCTGGTTTTGCAGTAATAGATAGTGTATACCTCACTTGACGTAGAGCACCTCTAACTTATCTGGGTATATTATCAACACATTGTGTTTACACATTACCATTTGAGCCTCCTGTTTATATTTGTCTGCCTCCGCAAAAAATTGAAAGGGAGGCCACATTGCTTATTTTACGTTATCCCATGGTGTGTTGTATAGTTGCACAAAAATAACCTGTTAAAGCTTTTTGCTCAAAAAAACTTGTTAATGCTTCCGGAACAGTACTAAAGAAGCCCATAAAGATCGATGATCTGGGCAAACCTGTTTGTTCTTATTGAAGTGCAGTTTCTAACCTGCTTTATAGCATTGATTTGAGTTGGCAATTTTTAGAAGAGGAGGAAACGGTTTGTTTGGGTATTTCATTATGGTGGACACTCCCCTCCTTGAACAAAGAGCATTTCAGACAAGTGACTCCAAGGAACATGAACCTAATCAGTTTCATTCATGATTTGAGAAATGTTAGCAATATAGCACCCTTCCACATTCTTATTATCGGATGAAATCTTCTGACCTTACTCAATAACCTTGAGTCGACCACTCTATTAGTGAGGCCGGCATAGAATTTCATCACATAACAGACATTGTAAAAAGAATGTAGAGGATTATATAGATTTTTATGATCACCGTGACTTTTAAGGTGGCCAGTATAAGCATCCATCATCATAATTGAAATTAATGTTATGAGCTTTCATAATCCAAGACTTACATTTGCTATACTGGTCAGTAGTAAACACTAAACATCCAGACGAGAGTTTTGCATACAAGGAGTAATGGCAAATGGCAATGTTGATTTAACTGTGCCTGCGTTTTCAATGATAAGTCTATTCCTTGTAAATAAAAGAGGTAAAACCCTTTAGTTTAAGATCCTGCCGCTAAGTGGAATTCAACAAAACACTAATTTCGTTTTAAGGCATAGCCTCCATGGTTAAATAATCACAATTAATAAAAAGCTATGCTACAAATTACAATGAAGTGTTAGCATAAAGTAGTGATAGTTTATTAGTTGGTAGCTATCTTCTTAAGCATGTTCATCTCCTGTCCTTCCACCCATAATCACGGGCGCGTTCTTCCCATAATGCTGTCAACCTGCGCTCTTCAACAAGCTCTGCCTCTGCTCTCTCCCTTGCTTCTTCACAAGTTTCCATCCCTATGCTGCACTTTTCTACTTCTTTTTTATAATGAGAGAAAGTATTCCTGGCATTTATTACTAATCTTTTGGTCTGTTCCAAAGTCTCATTGGCTACAATTTTCTGCAACTTTAACTCCTCAGACAACATTGTCAGTGGATCCTTGTTCATTTCCTCCTTCATCGTTGGATCATGTTTCCCACAATCTGTACATATAGTAAAAGAATGATCTTTTTTGTGATGGTAGGTCCAAAAAAGAACATGGTGGTGAAATAAACAATGCACTAAAAATGAGAACAGAATGAGGAAATAAGATTTCAACTCTCAGTAAAACTATTCAAGTTTATTATAAATTTTACTTAAAGTGAATATTACTCATACATGTATCATGTACAATTAGTAAAATTTACTAGTCAGATAAACAAAGCTATGTAGACAGAAATGCAAAACATTTAAATGGTAACATTTCGAAACTCTTACTTAAGTAGAAGCTTACTAAAATTAGAAACCAATCCCCGTATCGTGTTAAGCCAAACAAGGCAAAGCATTCCATGTATGTTTTGTATCACAGTGGCTTACTGCGATTCTGGAAAACTATGAACTCAGTTATCATATATTGTAGCCAAAAACAAACAAGTCTCTCTCTCTCTCTCTCTCTGTCTCTCTCTCTCTCTCTCTGTCTCTCTCTCTCTCTCTCTCTCTCTCTCTCTCTCTGTCTGTCTATCTATCTCTATTTTTTTTATTTTTTTTTAAGATCAAAGGTAGATGCAACTTGCAAGATTTCAAGACCACGAATTAATATATATAAATCTAATACATATGAATTGAATAACCAAAACATTCTGGCTAGATAGACTAAAGAATTATTTGTTCTGATTCTCAAAAAGGCTACCAGTGAATTTTTCTAATTACTATCGTATTATTTTTCAAACACAAAGGGATACTTTTTTTACATGTACATCTAATCAAACTAGTTTTTTCTTTATCACATCTAACCAAGTTTGTTAATTTGAACAGTAAGTGAAAAGGGAAACTTACCCAAAGAACCAAGGGGATATTCCAGTGAGGCAGAGGAACAGTAACAATGATGACATTGAGGACAAGGAGATTCCTTGAAGCGCCAGCGTGATGGTGGTCCAATTGTGAATACAAGGTAACACACACTCATCCAAACCAAAACCCACTTCAAAACACCATAAGAACATTGTCTTTGCTCATTTTGATAATGAACCCTCATTGCAAACCAAGCCAAACCAAACCAAATTTGTCACTCAATTCAACTATCTTTTGTTTTGAGGATTTGGGTCTTGTTGGATGCTCTCAAACCTTAAAAGGATCAAGTCGATAGTACAACACAATGAAAGGCTTTTTTTATATTTTCTTTTAATGTGAGTGGAAGAAAAAGTCTACTTTGTCTTTCAAGAAAAAATGAAAGAGAGAGACCCAGATCCCGGTAAAGTATAAAGATGATGTTTTTATGGGATTTGGGAATGGGAATTTGTTGCAGAAGAGTGAGCAAGGAATAGCATTAAAGTGGGGTATGGGGAAGAAATAAAGTGCATTTTTTTAGTTCTAGCTCAAGAAGGTTGATTTATTGAGAATTTAGTTAAGAATGGTAAATCTTTAAAAAATTTGATACCAATGGTTTACCAATAAGACGGTACTTACTACTTGATAATAGGTTGTTTTCCATTTACATCGGATTTTTAGTTAAATTGCGTGGTCTTGGATGTTGCCGTTTTGTGCTCTTGAGGTTCAAGATACTTCCACATGTCAATTGTGCACGTGTGGTTAGTTGCTGCTGAGGTTTTTAAGGTTTCACTAGTGTAGTGATGTGGAGTGATATATGAAATGAAATTACAAAATAAAAATAAAAAAAATCAAATATTTTCGCAGTCTAAATTCAGCGAGTACTCAAGTTTTTCTTTTTTGTTCGTAAAAAAAGGTTTTTCTTTGTTTTTAAAACAAGAATTAAAAATTGGTCAAAAGAAAAAAATTAAAATACATTTGAGTTAGTTTGGTAGCTTTCACTTGGAATGAGTTCCTCTCTTGGGTCTCAGATTCGATTATCTCTTATACCAAGTTGGGTCGACTGATTTAACTTCTTAGAAAAAACAAAAATTAAAAAATTTATAGAGACAACCATCTAGAACAAGCAGTAAAATTGAAATATTCTATTTAAAACGAAAATTGAAAATTAATCAACAACAACAAAATTTTATGGGTAAAAAGAAACAAAGAAAATTGACAGGGAAGCGAAAGAAAGAAATTGAATCAGGATCATTCTTCTTTCACGTTGGATGTTATGTCTTTGATACCATGTTGAGAACCATGGTTGAATATTTGGAATTAATAAAACGGTTAATAGGTCTTTATCCCCTGTAATATAGGTCATTTTCAGATTTCCCCCTGTAAAGTTTTTTTTTTTATTTAACCCCTGTAAAAAAAAATTGTTTTGATTTACCCCCTCCCCTAATAGGCCAAACAAAAACCAATTTTATTTTTTTTTTTAGAAATTTTCTTTTT
>Ga0228711_1010981_pt1 | contig 11698 bp, 2 predicted proteins | sample MedpolnodulmetaG_2_FD_177996 | JGI IMG/M metagenome (GOLD analysis project Ga0228711, IMG submission 177996) | Root nodule microbial communities from Medicago polymorpha collected in Santa Monica, California, United States - brown nodules | ecosystem: Host-associated > Plants > Roots > Nodule...
CTACAATTTTATCCTTTAGTTTTTGTTGTTTCAAAAAGAAAAAAAAAAAAAAGGTTTTTTTGTCTAAATTAAAAGGTGCGTAATGCTAAAATGGACATTCACAACAAGATGTCAGTCTATTATAGCAAACCCCTTTAAAAAAAATAATAGTACCAATCAAAGCTCTCAAATAAAAGTCATTGTATAATAATCCAAATAAAACGATAGAATATCTCATGGGTATAAATGTAATTTGATAGTCCAAGGGATCATATTCGGAGTGGGCCCGACAAAATCACTTTCAGTTCTCAAAATCAGTGGGCTCTGTAATGTGGTTCCAGTCATAATGTAGCAATATACTGTACACGAGTCCTCCATCTAACGGTCCAAATGTCATAGAACTATTATTAACGAGAGACAACGACCTAAAGTGTCATGTCGATATTCCTTATAAATATGAGCAATAATCATCTAAATATAATTGCATAAATTAAGATCAAACATGTAATAAAATTCCAACTGAGGAAGGGTAAGGCATATGATGTACCCCGGTCCTATTTATAAGAAAAAATTGATTTTTTAAATTTATTAAGTGATTAATGTATTTGGTATATAATATAAATTAAATATATTATTTATGCAATGAATCAAAAAAGTTAAACGTTTCTTATAAATAGGAACGCATGGAGTAATTTCCACAAAAAAGAAAAATCAAACTTGTAATCGAGTAAAAAAAAAAATCAAACATCTTTTTTTAAGAAGAAAAAATGGATTATAATCAAACATCTAATATACTATATTAATTTTAATTTAATTGGTAATATTAGTGATTTTTTATAGCAAACTATTAGTGAGTGTATTGATATAACATTTGATGTTAACTTCCATTTTGTTTTTGTTAACCTATATGAATCGGTCTAACACGCAAACAATTTTTGTAATAAAATAAAAAATATTGAGACAAACTATTTCTTAAACAATTTAATATTTTTTTTATAGATAGTTAAAATAACAATAATCATTGAAAATTTACATACTCAAATAAAAGAGTCGAGATTTAAGTGTTTGAATTCTGGTCACAATAACTCATGATAATTTTGATATATTTGTTAGTTCAGTTATGATTTGTGGACAATTAAGTGTTTATTTAAAGCAAATTATGACTACAATTAATTATTAATCTAGTTATAATTAATATGCTGAACACCAACATTTTCCACCTATTTTTGACCTCAAAATCACATAGCCTAAATTTATTATTAATATAGGGGTATCTCAATAATTGAAAATGCCAATTTTTTTACAAGAATCTGGCCCACTGACAAGCGACCTTTATATATATTATTATATTATTATATTAAGGCAAAGGTTATCACAAGAAAGGAATCACTTTAATGTAAGCAAATCAAATCGAAATATTATTATCAAACCACTAGTTTCAATTAAATACTAATATATGAAATAAAATATTAATTGTTGGGCATTTCTCTAGCAATGATCAACCACAAAATTCCAAACAAACCAAGGGTTTAGCCCAACTACTCCATGAAATTAATATTAAGACCCCTAAGATAACTTTATAGTTGGTCTTATAAAGACACCCACTACTCTTCACTTTTCTATTCTTCATTCTTCAACACACAATTCAACAACCTATCTTTTCTCCTCTTCTTCTTCTCTCCGATCATGTTGAGGAAGAGACCCTCTCCAATGATCGGAAAATTGTCGGAACTATTGGTCTCCGGTGGCCGTATGATGGACACCACCGCAAGCCCAAGAGGACCATTAGACACAAAGATGCAATCACCAAGGGGTCTAAAAAACTATGACCTTGGTGGTGTTGGTCTCAAAATTGTGGCAGCTCTTGATAACAATAAAACATGTGAAGTTTTGCCTAAACATGCTGTTTGTACCTCCAATTTGAACCGATCAAGACCTATACAAATTCAATCCGTGAAAAGCCCAAATGGGTTTCAAATGGATTATTCAAGTATGAATGAAATTGACATGGAAAGCATGGAAGAAGAATACACATATGTGACATGCCACGTACCTAACAAAACCTTCACTAAGGTTTATTATGATGGTGGTGAAGGTGATGTTCGGAGACAACAAGGTTATAACTATATCAACAACAACGTTGGTGTTGTAAGAAGATCATCACCCCCACAAATTTTCATTGAGCCTGAACCAATATTTCCGACATCAAGTTTTCTTAATTCATGTAACTTATGCGGAAAGAATCTTCATGGCAAAGATGTTTACATGTACAGGTATTGATCAATCTAAGTTTATTTTATTTTTTTGCTTAACTTTTTTTTACTATAGTTTTGCATAAATTTTTGTATTGTTTGGTTGAATTTTGCTTAATAATTTTGTTAATTGTTTTGTAGAGGTGAGAAAGCATTTTGTAGCACAGAGTGTCGTTCAAGTCAAATAATGATGGATGAACGCAAAGAGAGGTGTGGTTCAGAAGCATCAAGGTCTGTGGAATTATCAAGTTCACCTTATGCTAGGGATCAAATATTTTCAACTGGAATTCTTGCAATTTAACCATCGATAGGCATCAAACTCTGGCCGTGGAAAATCAATAATCCAGAGATTGATACTATTAAGTACATAATATACGGCTATACTATGGTTAACTGTATGTTATATTTAATTATATGAGAATTAAGATAGATAGCTCGATCGTAACCAAAACAAAAATTTTGATGAGAAATAATGAGAAAGAAGGTGTATTTTGATGTAATTTTCCTTTATGCCAAGTCCAAGAAGGAATCTCGAATTATGATATCACAAATCTCAATTGCATAGATCGATTTGTTCTTTTTTTTTCCTTTCAAATTCTGTCTCAATTCTCAAACATAATCTAATCGAAAAATTAAAAAATATCATCTTGGTCATCGTTTTTCATTTAGTTTCTAAATGAAAATAATATTTTTCGTTTTTTTTTATGGTTGTTACGGACTTACATCATATACCTTACCCTTCCTCAGTTGGAATTATAACAATCTAAAGTATATTAACTTTCATAGAAAATATATGAAATTAAAAAATGAGTGACTCGACTGAAAATTTTATATTTTTTGTCCTTACTTGTATATAGACCTCACAATCATACCGTGTTAACTTTATTAAAAAAAAAAAAATCATAGTGTTAACTCTTCTATTTTATTTCCTCCAAGAAAACATTACTATCATTTTAATTCACTACAAAATACGTCATCGTGAACTTACCTTAGTTGATATGGACAATGCATACTAAATGCAAGGTCAAGGGTTCAAACCCCGGCCACCACAAAAAAAAGAAAAAAAATTCACAACAAAATACAAGAATAAAATAAAAAAATTATAATGTGTCTATATAAAAGTGTATTTCACAGCTAAAATCCCTAAAAACAAAACCTTCAAAACCAAATTAATTTGATTTGAAAATAAGGATTAGTGTAAGAGTTGTCTTCTCTTATCCTTTTGTTTGCTTGTGCATTGCTTTCATTGTAGCCCATACATGAGTGCATAAGTCATGTAAGATGACAAAAGGGGAAGAAGACTTAAGGGAGGTGGAAGTGGGGTATTGGAGTCTGTATTAAGACCTTATTTTGAACACAAGAAGAAGCTGTCTCATAAATGTGTTATTTCGTCGTTTAAGTGGATGCCATTTAAGTGGGGACCATAAGATGGAACACATTGAAAATGAAAGGAGCACCAATATGAGTATTATGACAAGGGAATCCAACTATAGTGTGGCAGTCCCATCCCACTAAGAAAAAGAAATAAAATCATCAACACAAGCTATGGTCTTAAAAGAAAATCATGTTATGGCTCCCAGCTACTTTGTGTCGGAACTTGGAACCCCTTTTATTATTCCATGGCATATGCCCCACTACTATATTGTAAATATTTCTTTTCAGCTCTCAATTTTTTCCCTAAAAAGTGAACATCATTGTGCTCCCTGATCCTAAAGAGACTCTCTAGGAAAGTATTACATTGACATGAGTCGACATGTTACTTTTACAACTTCTATAGCTTTCCTCATAAGCTATCATAGCTATAAAATTTCAATTTGAGTGATCATTCAGTCGCATGATAATTTCATTTGCATAGTTTGTGAGAAAAATGGGTAAAAGAATAATTCTTCCGCATTGAAACACGTATAGTTTGTTAAGTCAGGTTTGCAGAACTCACGGTCATAGATGAAATACATATTACATGCGTTGATTTACAATAATAGCTTCTTCTTTTTTTTGACAAAATTCACAGGAATTAAGATTCGAGTATTTTATTTATTTTCATGAACATTTTTCTGAATAAAGTAATTTCACGACTATTATTGGAGATCGTTTTCAAATAATATTTGAAGAAAAAAAAACCTACTCCTAAATTAGGAGTCCTAATTGTCACCAGGGGCATTATATAATGCAAGAACTTGCTACACTCATTCGTAGGGTTATTATTTTTTAAAATATTATCTCATCGAAAAACGAGAGAAGTAGTATTTTTTTTTCTTCTTAATTTTACGCACGAGTCCAATTATTGAATAAATTAAGCATATGCTTAACTTTTCTCAGATAAAAATGTTAGCTTGTGGGCATTTCCAACTACTGTACTGTATATAAAGGGAGATCAAAATATAATAAAGTGCGAGAAAGTCAGGTGCTTAATCAATAGTTACAATATTAAATTTGAACACATAGTTGTTAAACTTTCAATATTTTACAGGATTTTAATTTGATGTCATCTGCATGCAAATTTCAACTAAAATCTCTTATTCACAAAGAGCTTACACCTCCCTTACCTAACCAATATCTAAATCCCGGCTCAGCAAAATATAATGAGTTTTACAACTATATAATTAGATGTGTTGTATTTTGTTTTAGCCCCTAGCAGCTCGTTGAATTTTGTTTTTCTCGTCATTTATTTAAATGTAGTAATACAAATGTGTTGGGCATAAACAAAGCATAAAGAAACTACAAAAGGTCCAAAAGAAAAAGATTGATAAGGATAAAAGTAGAAAAGAGTACAACAAAGGGAGGGTGGAAGAAATTAACATGCAGTATTGTAAAACCATTCTAGCGGCTCAATAAACTCTTATAATAAACATATCCTTTTACTGGTAGTACATTAGGTGCTGGGTGGTGGCAAGATTAGGGAATCCTGCCCCATACCCAGCCCCAAGAGCACCCATTCCCATGGCTGCCCGCTTTACGGCATGTGCCTCATTCATTTTGCTCAAAGCCAACTGGCGTTCATACAATGCAAGACCGGCAGGTGAAAACCCTGGCACTGGTACATGCGTAGAAGCTGGTGGTGGAAGAGGAGTAGAGGCTGTTCCTGGAGGAGTAGGCTTGCTACCCCATGAACACTGCAAAATATCAATTTACAAGATTAGATATCAGATGAGTCATTTTTCTAGAGACTTCGTATTATGAAGCTTATTATATATGATGCAAAAGATCTTTGTGAATTAGAGACTTCAAATTTGTCTTTAAAAATTACAGATACTAATGAAACCTTGATACGACATTTTTTCTGGTAATATGCCTCTAGATAAAAAGCCAAAAAGGATAGACAGATATCATGACAGGATATACTAAATAAAAGAATACTCAACAGGTAAATTACAAATATCCTGCCAGTTGGCCATTTACCTTGATAGGTTTGCCAAACAGAAACCGAGCATTGCCCATCTGTATAGCAAGAGCTGCTTCACCATGGGTACTGTATCTCACAAACCCAAAACCTTTGTCTCGTTGCACCCTAACATCTTCAATAGTTCCAACACCAAGGGCATGAAAATGATGATGGAGATCAACAGAAGTAACCTGCGATTTCACAGACCATGAGAGCACAAGGAAATTTTAGAACAAACTGAATTGACAGGACTCTGCCACATATTTTATATAGCTCAAAAACCTAATTGCTAAATCTATGCACACGGCAGCCAGAGTAGTTCATACTATAGTAACTATAGTCTAAACTCTAAACCCATTTAAATAGACAGAGAATGTACTTCCAGATAGATATGAATGATTAGTAAGGTAAAAAAAAAGTCAGAAAACAGTATGAATCCTTGCCTCGGGAGCAAGATTGCCAACATAAACAGTGGTATATTGAGGATTCTTCTCAGGACTGTCATCACTGGTCATTCCCTGCGCTTCTTCTACAGAAAATAAAAGCCAACCAAGAAGTTAGCATTATTCACCAAGCAAAATCAACAATCAGGCCACTATGATAGATTGAAAATTATCAATAGGTGCACAAAAAATATTTTTTTAAAAAAATGTCAACCGTGACATAAATGAAAAAACTGCACTACTAAAACAGCATTCAACATCTTTAAAGCTAATATTAGGATGATCCCGTTAAAAAATCATTTGAAGCCAACAATTGGAATATTTTAAAAACAATGAAGCAGTAACCGTTTTCATCAGAAATCATTTTACAATTTATAGGTGTTTAAAAAAAAAAGACAATGAACACTCGAACTCACTGACTTCTAAAGCCAACTGCGAACGATAAAAAACAAAGAAAAATATGAAAACACCCTAAGAAGAATTTTTGTATAATAAACCCGTGATCTCACCAGATGTTCCACTAGTTAACTCCACAACACTTTTGGACTCTGAACTCTGATTTTCACCATTGATATTAGCTCCTTTTGTGGCCCAATTACAACGGATCTGTCTACTTCCAAGCCATTTACCTGAAGAGTCAGGAAACCATTAAAAAATCCGGACACAACTGAAGCACTAAACGTCATTAATATATAAACTAAAAATTCAGAATACAGTAATTCAATGAACCAAACATCCAATAAAATTATCGCTATTTTACAGGTATTAGTGAGGTGAGGACTTGAATATCAAATGCTTCGGACCATAATCCCATATAACCAATCAAAATGTTTGTTTATTTGATCATTCTGCATAAACAACAGCACAATTAGGTGCTCACCATCAGATCCCCCTAGAATGTGGTTTAACCATGAAATAGGCACCACATGTATATTAATTTTTCGATATAATGTGATTCCAACTAAAAAAAATAAGTCTGGCTGGAGCTTGCAGCAGGATATGGATTTGAATGTTTTAAACAATATACATCTTAAAAGTTGAAAAAATACAAATGATATGGTATCAATCAATTACCATACACACTTCACTTCCACTATGTTGAAAACAAAAAAATGAAAAACTAGTATTTACATGATAAAAATATCTTACCAGTTAAATCGTTTATGGCACTTTGGGCTTCCTGTTAAATTACATACAACACAAAGTCACCCAACCATTAGCATGACAAGAACACAAAAATAACCAAAGAGAGAAGAAAGATAACAAATGTAAAAAGTGAAGATTTCATGCCTGCTGATTTCGAAAAGAAACAAATCCAAACCCCCTAGATCGGCCTGTCTTCTGGTCCCACATTACCCTTGCATCTCTGCCACAAACCAAGTGTCATGATATTAATGAATTTGAATTGATTTCAGACACACATTCAAGTGTAAGTATTTCTAACAAAACATCCCCCTTAATAAACCGGGATAACAAATCGAAAAAAGAACATATAAAGGGCATATAAAACTTACGAGCAACTAGAATACGCAGAGAAGCAAGCATACAGAGTTGCATCTGTAACCTCGGGACTAAGGTCGCCAACAAAAATATGGAAGTGTCCTAAAGCCGATCGAATAGTAAAAGTAAATTTGTGTTCAGAAAAAGACAGGCAAAATTAACTCCAAACGTACATAATCAGCAGAAATATAACCTGATGTGTCTTCTCTCTGACCACGAGTATACGCCCAGTTAACTTTGATAGACTGCCCAAAACTGCAGACAATGTGATGGTTAAAATAACAACCAACAAAAACCGTTCCAATAACTACCATTAACTAAGAAAATACATACATATTCCTCCCATTGAGAGTCACAATAGCAATTGCAGCTGAACTGCGATCAAAGTAGTCCACGAAGCCATATGATGACTGCAGATGACAATATAGAGCAGATCATCATGATTGAAAAGACAAAAGGAAAAAAAACATCACATGAAAAACCATATATAGCCAATTGTCTAGCCAAATATTTTTTGGTTAATAAATAACTTGTTATTAAAAAGCTAACAGAAAGTGTGAACTATGTAACTTTATCAATATTCTATTTTATTTTCTCTTTGAGATCATTATCGACAAAGCTGACCTTTTCTTTTCGAATAAGCTTGCACCCTTCAAGGGCACCAGCACTTGAAAACAGCTCTTGAAGTAGGGGCTCTGAAACCTGAGGATGAATGTTGCCGACATAACTGCATTTCCCCAAAAGTGATTATTAGATATACAAAACACAAAATATAAAAACAAAGAAAAACTCAAGGAGCCTGCGGACAAAAAAAATTGAATCCCACTAACTACAAAAGAGTAGAAACAATTTACACTGAAGATTATTTTAGAGGCAACGAAGTCAACAAGTCACTCAAGGCTGCTAAACTAGGAAAAATCACTAGATAAACAAAAAACTAAGGTTAAATTGCATGTTTGGTCCTTACATTTATTTTAAGTTTCAAGTTGGTCCCCTATTTTAAAAAGTTTGAAGTTGGTCTCTTACGTTACAATAAGTTAGGCTTTTTAGTCAAATTTCCGTTTAAAACGTCCATGTGGCTAACAGAGATGAACGCATGGATAACTTTAGGGGTGCCACGTGGATGCTTTATACAAGTTTAACTCCAAATTTGACGAAAAGGACGAACTTATGCAAGCATCAGCAACACAAGGGACCAAATTGAAACTTTCAAAACATAGGGGACCAACTTAAAAACTAAAATAAGATCGAGGGACCAAACATGCAATTTAGCCAAAAAAAAAAGAAATAACAACAGAAGAAATTTATTAAGAAAAAACAATAAAAAAAATGAAGTGTCTATTTAGACTCACACACTGCGGCAAGTACTCGAATCAAAGCCAGGAGGCAGATTTCCACTCAAGATAGGCTCTATCTGCAAAATAAAAATGTAAAAAACCAAAAAATAAAAAGGAGAAAATCCTAAAAGCAAAATTATATATTCCCCTCTCTGCTAATCTAATCAAACAAAACTCAAATACCCAATAACGCTTAATAATTCTTGGATGGACACTTAATTTGTTCACATACTTATAAAATACACATCATATAATCATTTAAAAACTAATTATTATTTAATTATAATTTTTTCTACTTTTTACTTTTACAAATGAAGTATTTAAATCCATGTGTACGCACAAGAATTGCTCATAACAGAAATACCTAATCTATGAAGCATTTAACACTTAGACACACGACACTACAATAGTAATAATCTGTGAAAAAGACAAAATTGAATGTAATCACTTATGTCGGTGTGGTGTCTGATACCGAATACGCCTTCTATCAGAGCTAGCTAAGGTTTAAACTCAAAAGTAAACACCAAAACAAAAAATGAATTGAGTGCAGTTAGATATTTTTTTTTATTTTCCCCGACGTAGACAATACATCAAAATTTCAGAATAATTTACATATCTATAATTTTTAGGCGATGGACACTTATGATTGATCAATTATCAAGTAATTGAATTTAAAACAGTAATGTGAAAAATAATATAAAAAATAAGTGAAAAGTGGAACCTGTGGAGGAGTAATAAGAGCAGGGTGTTGGTAGAGAGAGTGTTGCTGAATCATGGGATTCTGCCTAAACTTCTGTGGCAACATCTTCAGTTCTAGGGTTAGGGTTTGAAGAGGTAATAGAAATGGGAAATGAACAAAATGAAAAATAAATTACAAAGAGAAAAGAAAATAAGAAGGAAAAGAAAAAAGAAAAAAAGGAAAGAAAAAAAAAGAAAAAAGAAAAAACCCTCGAAGAGAGGGTGAGGAAGAAAAGACAGACAATAGAAAGAGGAAGAAGATGATACAGAATTGTTGTTAGGGGGTAACTGTTTCAGGGTCAGACTTTCCCTTTAATACTACTGCTACCCTCCAAACTTAATTGAATCAAAATCAAGGATAAACACGGAAAACGATGTTATTCTCAGGACCACAAATACACTTTCAGCCCAACTACATAATGGGCTTCAAATTCTAACGGCCCAAGATATGATGTTCACCTACTCACGTTAATTCTTTCGGTATTACTTTTCTCACCATGTAGAATTCTCGCGCGCCCTAATTTTTTTCTTCCAAAAATACCCCTAGTCCGGAATATATAATCCGAACTCCTTTCGGAAAATGAAATCCAGACAAATTCATGGATTTTGACACTTAAACCACCCTGATGGATGTTGATGCCAATTTTGAATCGATGGACTCGGAGTACATAATCTGAAAAGTTTGTACAATTTTCGGATTGTGTAATCCGAAATGTGTAAATCACCCCGTTAAAAGTCAAAAAATGGGGTGGAAAATGATATTTCCAGATTACATAATCCGAAAAGTGTTCAAACTGTCCGAATTATGTAATCCAAACTGCATCAGTACAGATGCAGAAGCCATCTGTTTTGGCGCATTTAGCTTGCTTCTAAACGACATACCATGCCTTTGACCATATGTTCTAACAAAAAGTTTAATTCATAACATAACAATTATCAACACAACATAATTTTCAAATATAACAATAAAATCATCCAAATGTCACCTCACTAAAAATTATCCAAGATGTTCAAACATAACATAATTAAAATGTACAATCATCACTAAAAATTAACCCCTTATAACTACACCTGTACCACCGCCATGACCCCTGCCACCACCTCTGCCACCTCTAGCATCCCTGCCACCCTCAGTAGCTCTCCAACGACAGCTGAGGCTCATGCTCATGCTCCACCTGAGGCTCGACATCAGCATAGCGTCCCCTAGCATCCCGACGCCTCGGAACAACACCATCCTTCTCCATCCGTTGGAGACGCTCTCTCCTACGGGAAGCATGCCCTGTCAACCATACGCGCTGAGTAGAGGATAAACCTTCTGTAATATGCACAAAACACAGTACAAAACATCATATCAAAAACCATTTTGGGTGTTTCCGGATTTTATTTTTCGGATTGCAACAATATTGTCCAAAAAACGAAATCTGGATTGCTTCAGTGCAGAAAAAAAATGCGAAAATTAACTTGCATGCATAGATAAATCGAACTAACCTTCCATTGGATGTTTATCAAGGGTTAAAATGCGGTCATTTTGAGCAAGAAAACACTAATTTTCGTTGGATTTTTGTAGTTCGGAATTTGGGATAAGAGGGAGGGAGAGAGAGGGAGAGAGAGAGAGAGAGAGAGAGGGAGGGAGAGAGAGAGAGTAAAAAGTGAAACTGTAAAATTGGGGGTGAACTTCCTTTTATATTTCGAGACTGTCCAGAATATGTAATCCGGACAAGGTTTTGAGTTTCCGAATTTTGTTTTTCAAAGGGCTTTTCTGTAATTTTTACAAGGCGTGTGATGTAACAGCTCAATTTTAATTGTTTAATTATGCTCGTATGTGATTAATTACCTATGTGAGTATTTTAATGAGTTTTCGTGTTAGAAGGGTGTTTTGGTCTTTTGCGAGTATGGTTAAATTAGTAATTTCATGGTGAGATTTAATTTTAGTGTTGCAAGTGAGAATCATTATTTTTACAAAGTTACTATTCGGTGGTGATAATTAGTTTTAGACCGGTAATTATTTGATAACTTTTAACCGTGAGTGAATAGAAATTTTGGGAGTTAGTTTATAAGGGTTTTGGA
>Ga0228711_1010984_pt1 | contig 11696 bp, 7 predicted proteins | sample MedpolnodulmetaG_2_FD_177996 | JGI IMG/M metagenome (GOLD analysis project Ga0228711, IMG submission 177996) | Root nodule microbial communities from Medicago polymorpha collected in Santa Monica, California, United States - brown nodules | ecosystem: Host-associated > Plants > Roots > Nodule...
TTACTAACATCTTTTATTAGTTATTAACAAACAGTTTTAATGCTAATCACAACATTTTTTTTACTAATAATTCTAAATAAATAAGAAAAACTAACCTCAAATAATATAATCTGATGACAATGCAGCTCGAAAAAGTAGCAGCTAGCAGCAGCAGCAACAACTTGTAATAGGAAATGGAACCAAGTATTAACTACAAAAAAATAATATAACATATATTACATTAATATTTTATTTATAAATATAAAAGTTCAAATCAGTTAAAAAAAATAGTTACCTTATATGAAAAAAATAAGCAAAAGCAATTGTTGAATGGTAGAGATGGAAAATACAGTAGAGATATTAAAAATAAAATTGCTATAAGAAGTGTCTTTTTTTTCTTTCTGAAAGATGTAGTGAAGCAATTGTTGAATGGTAGAGAATGAAAGACACACATATATATACACAAGAACCCAATTAATGAACACACCTGTGCACAACGTTCACCTGCTGTATATCAATTGCATCTGCCAAGCTTCACTGTTCCACGTTAAGCTAAGACAGCTGCAATTTACCTTTTCCTGCAAAAAGCTGTTGCATTTTGTACCATGTGTTTACCTAGGAAATATTTCCTCGGTAACCACCTCTATTTCCTCGCTAAGCATCATTCTAACTGCCACAACTTGGTCAAACGGTCAAAAATGCTTACCTAGGAAATATTTCCTCGGTAACCACTCCATTTCCTCGCTAAGCATGGTCAAACGGTCAAATATGCTTACCTAGGAAAATTTCCTCGGTATGCATTGTACGTAGCGAGGAAACTGTGTTCCTAGGTATATTTCCTAGCTAAATGGATGATTTCTTGTAGAATTCATAAACAACAGTAGCCTTTTCAAGTTCAGGAACGACTGGCAAGGGTCTTGACATGTCCCCACGAACATTACTGTGTTCCATTTATCATTTAGTAAAATACAATGTTAAATTTCTTTCTTGAAAAAGAAAACACAATGTTAAAATTGTTAATACATAAGAATGTAATATATGCTATATAACTAAAGAAATTCTTTTACTTTATTTTCCAAGTCCAAGGGGCATCCTTATTGTCACATCTAACAAACAGAAAACGACAAACTAAGAACCCCTGGTCATGGAAAATGTGATTGATCAGATTCATAAATAATCTAATTTATACGGTACCCATTAAATTTATATGAAATATATATAATTTAGTAGAATATATTTAAATTTCAACTAATAGAAAATAGTGTGTTAAAATCTATCCAAAAAAATATATATAATGTGTGTTGGAAAACATTTTACTAAGTCGCCAAAATATTTCACATATCTATTTACCTGTTGTCCTGCTACTTGCCAACATTTTTCAATTCTGTAAATTCCATCATAACGGTATCTTCTCCGAGGTGCATATGAGGATTTTTTATCCTTCCTAGATCTGATCATTGAAGTTATATATGCGTCAAGACCATATTGTTAGAAACACAATTAATTAGTACGGGTTCGTCCATCTTTGTAATATAAAATATAAAAGCACAATTAATACAATACTAATTGATTTTCAAACTCATGTTTGATTGAAGAAGCAAATCATATGATATAATGGATTTAGCCAAGGCCTCAATCATAATGTGATGGTTAACCTGCCACCTTAATTATACATCATAAATTAACATGTAGCAATTTAACAACTACTTCTAAATCTTTTGCAATCCAATATTACCTTCATGCTATACTATAAATAAGTTTAATTAATTGGCATGCACATGATTTTATTTTCCAATTGAGTCAATTAAATAAACGTGTTATGATCATGTTGAGAAATAAGCATGCCAATATTGTAAGATGAATATATCATACCTGAAAACTCGAACTGAAAAACCCTTTAGACAACTTACTTGAAGGACAAGATTGTAATTTTCAAACTCTTGGTCAGAAGAGTGTTTCTTGTTGGTGTGTTTGTTTCCATCAAGATCCTCAACACCACCGGGAATTGTTAAAGAGAATGAAAAACTCACATAGTTAACATTAATTTTTGTCACATTAAACAAACTATGTATCTATGTAAAGCACTTAAAAATTGAAAACATATAGGGGCACTAGCACCCACACCCTTTAACTTGTCTGTTTGAAAGCAATCATAATTGTGCAAATTTAATCTTTTATTTTTTGTCGCACAGTGGTATGATATTTAATATAATGAGACCAAAACTGCAAAAATATGATACTTTGAGAGCAAAAAATGTGGAAATATAGTGTGTCCCTTCATTGCATAAGGGAGAAAATATTAAAGATCTAATTGGGTTTTCAAAAAAAAGTTGAGACTTTTTTTTGAATAGAAAATAGTTGAAACTAAAATCTCACAATTCATGTACTTAAAACTAAAAGTGGAACTAAGCAAAATATATTTAACCATTATGAAATAGTTAATTATTTATATACCTTCCAGTGTAAAAAAACCAATCACCATAATCACTATCATCAACATCACCACCAACAAGAACAACAGATTGGTACACCCCATTTCCTACACATAGCCCTATGTGACCATGTATCACCAACAAGTGTGTCCACAAGGAGTCTAATGAAAAAATATGAAAATTATTAGTAGATAGGACCTATTTATTATATTGTTTGTATGCAACCATGCCTATATATTAAGTAAAGAAATAAAGAAAAACAAGAGAAATACACTAAGGTACACTTATGGATATGATGAAAAAATGTAAAGACGATGGATTGATTTTGTAAACTGTGTTCTAAGAAATTAAAATATATTTTTCAAATAGAAAATAGAAGAATTGAAACAGAATGATCCTAAAACATGCGTAAAAAAATATTTGCAAGAATATCAGATGATTTTATAGTAGTAGGGTGATTCCATTGAGTACATCTCATTTCACTAAAACAAAATAGATAGATAAAAAACCAAATAATTTGAATAAAAGGATTACAGAAGGAGAAAAAGCAATGATCAAAAAAAAGGAAATATTTTTGAGATTCAAAGTAGAAGATGATACCGTTACGGGCCTCTCATATAATTCATAGCAGTTGATACATTGGAGATCTCCGGTGAGAATGTCAGACAAAGACAAGTTAGTATCAACAATGTTAGTATTATTTCCTTTCTCCAACATTGCGTCCATCGGAGCTGCATCAACATTGTTATGTACTTGTTGTGTACCTGAGACAAACGATCTCCCCATGTTTCAACAGTCGAAACATATCCAGTTCATTGTGTCATCGAGATTCGTTGGAATGTCCATGGAGAGACATGACACATGCCATAAAGCGACGCACTTGGCACATTCCAACTTATCTTCTTCTGCAGGATTAGTCCCACATGCCAAACAAACACCTTCTGGATCACAAGGATATTGCTGGGCCATAGCTGGAGAGATTAGGAATTAGAGGGACGACGAAAAGGGAGTTGAGCTACAATGGGCATCTTCACCTGTGTAAATAATGGTTTTTATAATAAATAAATATTATTTTGATGTAATTAAATAATAATATTCCCAAATTAATTATAAATTATATTAATTATTTAATTTTTTTCTTTTAAAAGAAATTAAATCATTCAATGGAATATAATTAATATTCTTTGACTTTTCTTGGACTAATAAATATTTTCCAAATTAGTTATAAATTATTTTATTTGTTCATATTCAATAATAAATATGTTCAAACTACATCAAAAGTTTACATCTTTTTATGGGCTAAAAATTTATTAAAAAATTTATTTATGAGATAAATTTATTTAATAAATATATTTATAACGTCATAAATTTATAATAATTATTTACTTTTTCCATTTAAACTATAGTAGTTTAAATATTATTAAGTAGAATATAAAAATATGACTTAATTAATATTATTTGAATTGTCTTGTAAATATTTTCCAACTTCAATATAAAATATTTCATTTATGTTTTATATGATATCTATGCACCACCTATTTATATCATATCCTTTTTCACATTATTAAAAGGGTAATGTCTTGGATCAGGCTAAGGCCCATTTTGGTTAGATTTGGGTTCGATCCACGACTTGAGAACAGACGAGGTGATACAATGGATACACTCGAAATTTCACGGATAATGCTCCAAACCAAAATATCTTGATCGTCCAGTTCGGATCCAATGCTAGAGGACCACTCAAATGGTCACACATATCCTTCAAGGACAACATACTGGGTGAAGGCTTGACACCCAAAAACCTATTTATCTCCAATGCATACCCATGCATATCATTGGTTTAGCTAGCATACTTCTTACCAGATTATAGCCACACTATTTACTAACATAGACGTCGGAGCACATGTAGCTAGACCACCCCTCTTCGGTGGACCGTGGTGGATGACGAAAGCTCATTCCCTCTACACAACGAATCTCAACCTAACAAGCCATCTTCCTATGTCCAACCGTATCAGTGGAGACTGCATTAGCGAATAAACCCTAACAATCTCTTTAAACCAAAAAGATGACGAACACTCGATCTGTCCATCACAATACTAGCGAAGATCATAACGAAGGAATTGACGAAATTGTCGACTCATCCTCCTCAGTCGCAAAGCCTACCCTACATATAACACCATCTCCTCAACATTGAGATGAAGTCCAACCCAGTTCTTCCAAGGTTAGAACCAGGAGAAATGAAGAAAATGGGAAGAGAAGAGGGCCACAACAATACTAACCAGCTAAGGGCCTCAGTGAAGATTGAGACCACGATGCGTATTCACCAAGAGAGTACCATCACGAGAAATCCATTGAAGTAAGCTCACACGATGACGAGCCAGCAATGAAGAACACTTTTACCAATAAGATTAACGACTATCCCGTACCAAAGGATCTACATAAACCTTTAAGTGTTAAGAATTATGATGGAACCATTGACTCTGATGATCACATCGAGACCGTCGACACACTCTTAAGCTTATGGAGCGCCCGTGATATGGTGAAGTGTAAGAATGTTTCTTCTAACATTGTAAGAAGGGGCCATAACATGGTTGAGAACCTCAATCCTCCCCCATAAGCTCATGGGGTGAATTGTGCAAATATTCAAAGCCCATTTCACGACCTCAAGGAAACAATAAAAATATGTTGACAATGTAGGAACCATACACCAGAACCCTGGAGAACCCCTAAGATATTACATATTAAGATTGAACAATGAGGCCATCCAAGTCCAGAGTGCGGACAAGGAAATGAAGTTGTGGTTGTTGAGGAAAAGGCTAATTACAGACACAAAGTTCATGGATACAATCGAACTGGGCAAGTTGAAAGAATTCAATCATCTATTGGAAAAAGCAGAGTAATACATACAATACAAAGAGATGTAGAAGGCCAAGAAGACAATGACGACCTACAACAAAAAGCATAATGATCCGTCAGACCTCCCAGAGGGTACCTCTAGAAGTACCACGAGTACACACCTCCTAACACCTCATGTGAACATTTTCTAACGGAATGCGCAAACACTGAGTTTCGCGACGATGGAATGGAACAACCTAGGATGATCAAAGAACGTCCATGCGATAGTTGACTGTTTTCAGCTTAAGGATGTCATCGAGGATCTGATCTAGAAGAGAAATTTGTGGAAGTACAAAAGAAATAGAGGAAAAAAGACAAAAAAAAAGCGTGAGAAATCACCCCTTCCAAAAACAAAGAAATCTGACAACAACGTGAAGACCTATATGAAAAGAAAGGAGGAAGACCCTAAGAACTTCTCGATGGCCCTTACTGTGTTTGGATAAATGTTCTGTGAATGGGATGAAAGATGATGACAGGTCATCTTACATTATTTTTAGCATATTTTTCCAGTCATTTTAGTAGTGACTTGACCCAAATAAGAGGATTTTTAGATCAATTGTTTATGATTTAAGGGACATTTTGTAATCTTTTCATATCGATTCTAAAGGTGAGAAAAACACAAGAAGGGGGGGTGAATTCTGTTAACTTTTTCTTCTCCTAAAACTGAATTCACTGATCAGAGTCTGATACAGTTCAGAATCTAATGCAATGTTCAGAGTCTAAATGCAGCGAATAAGTAAAGAGAGAAAGAAGAAAGACATAAAGCAATTATACAGGTCCCTTCCACAATCTGGAAGTTGTCATGGCCCCCTTGTACTTCTAAGGAGAGTTCACTAAAATCAATATCTGATTACAATTGCTCAAGCACAAAAGCAAGAGACTTCAAACTACTTAAGCACAAAAGCAAGAGGTTTCCTATGCTCAAGCACAACTGCAAGAGATTTCCTATGCTCAAGCACAAAAGCAAGAGATTTCTAATCAAACAGAATTACAAAGAAAATGTTTGATGTTGAACACTTGATATACAATTAGTGGTGTTCAGAAATACAAATCAGATACAGACTCTTAAGACTCTAGAATTTCTAAGATATGAAAGTTGTTAAGATACAGACTCTTAAGACTCTAGAATTTCTAAGTGAACTTTGATGTGAAACAATTTCAGTAGAGTTTTGGTACTTCTAAAATTGTTGTGAGTCTCTTACAATCTTCAAGTATTCACTCCTTTATATAGAGGTGTGAAAGATACGTTGATGATTGTCAGCACATCAAAAGAGTCGTTGAGAAGCTTGATCATTTACCAATGATCTGTTGCTAGATTTGGTAATTATCTTAAGAAGGAACAATTTCAAATTCATTCCTTCTTTGGAGAACAACCAGTATAGGTGCAAGTGTATTCTTGTACAATTGCAGACATGAAGAGTGGAGTAGTGGTTGTATAATTGTACTATTGTCCTTTTTCTGCGCTCTGTTGTGAATAAGCATCCAATGCCTTCTAATTCCTATGAAATAGCCGGTGCTCCACGCACAATTGCAGTCTTCAGACTGTTGATCTTTAGCTTCTGATGATCTTCAGACTCTATCTTCAAACTCTCTGTCAGTCAGCTTCTGATGGTCTTTAGACTCTAGTTGTCTTCAATTCTTGCAACATAAGCTTCCTTGTTGTGAAATCCATTGCTCTCATTTGTTCTTTCAGAACCTATACTTGGTTTAAAGTCATACAACTTTTTGTATATGGTCCTGCACACTAGAACAAATATTAGCATATCCAATTGACATTTTTAATACCTTGTTATCATCAAAACTCAAAGTATTTTGTTCCAACGTATTCATGTAATTCTAGTTCTTCCATAAACCAAACAATTTTTAGGTGTTTTTCACGTATTTTACTAAAAATTCATGTAATTAAGCAAAGAAAGACACCTCATGAAGAATTGGGAAGACATGGAATGAAGATTCAAGAGTCCTCCAAAGACATTACAAGTTGAGGAAATTCTATCTCATGTCCCAAGATAAGTCTGAAGGAAGAAAGCACTCTTGAAGACAAGGAAAAGGTAAAAAAAAACACACTGAAAACGGGTGCAACGTGTGCTGGGTGTGTTGTGACATGTCACGGGCATACAAAGCATGTGTCAGAAAGCACTGTTGTGAGGCGTGTGCAGTTTCGTGCGAGTTCAGACAAAAAAGTCCAAATTTTCAGCATAAACTCATATGGAAATATGCATATAAATACAAGAGCATTCATTCACAAATTCTCATTCAGAACGAGTCGGTTGAAGAGGAAGGCGTGGGCTAGAAAAATCAAAGGAGGAGTCTCGCCTCAACATTTGTTCTTAGAGTATGTTTTATTTCCTTTGTAACATGTTTTTAGTTACAATGAGTAACTAAACCCTAATTGGGTAGGATTATAAGATGAACCTTTATTTGTTTGTTGGATCAGTTTAATTCAATTCTTTTATTTAGTTATCTTTTGAGATCTATTTATTTTTTATATGCAAAGATCTAGGGAGTGTGACATGCCTAAAGTCTTTAACTGATCATAGAAACAAGGGGATGCAAAAGATATTCCTAGTAAACATTTTCGAATGTTGCATAATGAACTTTACTATGTCCCATTAGTAAGATAGGGTTAAGCTTATCCCTTTAATTTACTAAGGACCAATCATGGTACATGGTGTACTTCTAAGATTCATAGACATAGGTGGATCCTTTTGATGAAAATTTAGGAATACCAATTGTGTTTATGTTTTAATCACCTCAGAGAGAGCAAGTCCCCAATTTTATAATCTTGCAAAGGCATACATGACCCTATAGGATTGACAACCATATACCTCATATCATGCGTATAACCTTATTGTGATCAGAATGATCAACTTGGCAGCTGGAGGGGCACTAATATTCCATGAACTCATCACTTAAATAGAACTCTTGTCTTATAACTAATAATTGTTTGTATTTAACCCAACACAGAAGTACAGGGGATTCGAAGAATCTTAACCACTGTTAAACTCTTCAATAAAAATATTTAAATTTTCTGCAAACAACTCAATTGCTTTGCACAATCAGATAAAACTCACAAACTCTCCCCATTTATTTTCTTTAAATTTACTATTTTAATAAGTTTAGTTAGTTGCCTAGTTGAAACGACAATCCTTGTGGAGACAACATTACTTACTACTTTATTACTTGGAATCAATTTGGTTCACTTGCCACATTTAGTCATCATGTTTTTGGTGTTGTTGCCGAGGAGTGTAGATATTTTCGACAGGATAATTCGCTTTACTTATTATCTTTTATTTTCTTGAGGTTTAAATTTTATTTAGTTTGTTTATTTAGTTAAAAAAATTACTACGCATCCTTCTTGTGTGCTTCTACTTAACGGTGTGTTCAAGTTTTATTTATGTGAGGTATTGATTTCTTCTAATCAAATGAATATGAGATTGAAGACATCCAACACATCATCTTAGGAGACTATGGAAGGCTTGACGATGTGGAAAAGGTTTCCCTTAGGCATAGTTTTAAAAAATCATATTGACCATTGTAACGCCCTACTTCTATTAAAGCGATAAAACACGTGAGTAATACAAATATTCAAGAAATAGACCTCACGTATTCAATAAACTCAAACATGCATATCAAAGATTTCTCAAAAACGTCGCAACGGATAATTATCATACATCTCCAAAGTAATATTCATGTCATAAACTCATAAATACATCATCACATAAAATCTTCAATTCCTGACATATGGGTAAAATCTCAACAACATAATCAATCCAAAATAAAGGTAAACACCGACATCATAAATCAGAGCCCTATACTAAGACTTCAAAAACAGATAACAGAGGAAGCTCCCGCTATCCTCAAGCATTCACCAAGCAAGCAACAAAACTACTCATGCACGTCGTCTACCCATTCATACAAATAGGTAGGCGGTCAACCAAACAACCACTAGGGGTTAGCTTCACATCATCATAATCAAGCATAAACAAACACAAGCATTCAAGGATTTCATGAATATCAAATGTACCTACCCAACATTCCTAGAATACTAACTCCACACGAATATTATCCCTCATTCCATACACATCAAGCATATTCAATCTCTAATCAAGTCATAGACATAAGCTTACCATTTATCAACATCAATCAATGAAAGAATTACTCACCTTATTCCTCATTTAGCCTAATCAACTCAACAAAACAATTCATCATTTCAAAGTATAAGCAAAGGAATCATCATTATCAAAGGAATCACCCAATCATATATACATATACAATTCTCACCTCACTACTATTACCAAAATAATTATCATCAAATAGATTCACCAATTGTATAAGCACAAGCAAGTAAGACATACAATTAGAGTCTAATTCAAATATTCACAATCATCAACAAAAATCCACCAATGCACATATACACTAATCCAGATAATCACAACATTCACCAATGCACAAATTCACCAAGTCACTTATTCAATTATGACCCGACTCACCAAATATTCAAATGCATGCAATGTTCTAGACTCTTCTAGATACATGTGGTACCAAAGGATTCCGGAGATAATTTTACCGTATGAATCCACACCCACATAAAAGTACACCTCCTTTTACGTATTTCACCTATGTAAGTGTACACCTCCTCTTACAATTCACCTATGTAAAAGTACACCTCCTTTTACATTTCTCATATGACTCAATATGACTATGATGCATGGACATACAAACAAAGACTCGATAATGCAAGATTACATCACATATGTATTCACCAACAACAATGTAAAAGTACACCTCCATTTACATTGATTAATTCACCACCAATTGCATTATCAAGTATTTACATCCACACATTCAACAAGTCATAATTCAAACAAGAGTCATCACCATATCATCATCAACATAATCATCATTTTAATTATCATCAAACATCAACATAATCTTCATCATAATTATCAACAATAACAACACCTTAAGGAACAACAAGTTCCAAAGTCACCTTTCACATAAATAACGGACAACTATCCACATTCTACACATTCATCATATCAAACACCCAAACATAATCAATTCATTCTCATTATATCATAATAACATGAACTCAAGTCTATTATAAATTATCCTATCATAAAACATCAATTCGACAAAGTTCGTCTATGATTCACAACTTTAAAACAATTATAGCAATTAAACCAAAACTAAGAAAAAATGTACAATTGCCTCAACAAATCATATACACTACTCACATATGTTCATAGTAGCTTAGGCATATGAGTATCATGCCAATTTCAAGAACTCACAAAATCACGCCAAGTTCGTCTCATTTTCACAAAAACGACCATTTCGACATTTTCAAAACAAGACAACTTATTCCAAGTATGTTGGAACAAAATGTGTTTAACATTACCCTTTGAGTTTTGATGATAACAAGGTATTAAAAGTGTCAATTGGATATGCTAATATTTGTTCAAGTATGCAAGACCATAGACAAAAATTTAATGTCTCTTTGAAGCATAGGTTCTGGAAGAACAAATGAGAGCAATGGAATCAACAAGAAGGAAGCTTGAAACATCTGAAGAAAAGAGGTTCTGAAGACAAGCGGTTCTGAAGAAGCTGGCGTCATCAGAAGCACCTCTTCAGAAGCTGGTCACCAGAAGCTGACGTCATCAGAAGCATCTGAAGATCATCAGGAGCTGAAGATCATCAGAAGCTGGAAGACTGAAGAACTTCAAAATGTTGCTCAAATGAAGATTAAATCACGCCTGTCATTGCAGAAGATTGGGAGAATAAAACAACGGCTATTTCAAATGGATTTGAAGGCATTGGATGCTTATTCAGTTGAGAGCGTTGAAAAATGACTTTTGTACGAAGTGTACAACCACTATCTCCACTACTCTATTTTTGTGTCTGCTAGTACAAGAACAACAGCTGTGCCTGCAACGGTGTTCCTCTAGACTTGGAATGGATTTGAAATTGATCTTTCATAGGACAATAACCAAATCAGGCATAAGATCATTGATGATCTGATCAAGTTTCAAACGACTCTATTTGATGTGCTGACAATTTCCAACATATCTTTCACACCTCTATATAAAGGAGTGAAGACATGTTGTTTGAATACTCAAGACTCATAAAACAATTCTACAAGTGACAAAACTCTGCTGAAATTATTTCACATCAAAAGTTCACTTAGAATTTCTTATCAAAGTTCATATCTTGGAAATTCTAGAGTCTTAAGAGTCTGTATCTGATTTGCATTGTGAACACCACTAATTGTATATCAAGTGTTCAACCTCAAACAAATTTCTTTGTAATTCTGTTTGAATAGAAGTCTCTTGCAGTTGTGCTTGAGCATAGGAAGTCTCTTGATTGTGTTCTTGAGCATAGGAAATCTCTTGC
>Ga0228711_1010985_pt1 | contig 11696 bp, 5 predicted proteins | sample MedpolnodulmetaG_2_FD_177996 | JGI IMG/M metagenome (GOLD analysis project Ga0228711, IMG submission 177996) | Root nodule microbial communities from Medicago polymorpha collected in Santa Monica, California, United States - brown nodules | ecosystem: Host-associated > Plants > Roots > Nodule...
TTTTTAAACAAACATAAAAAATAATAAAAATATTGATCCTTAATAAACATAAAAAAAATAGGACACGGATTTGTCATTGCAACATACGAAAACACAAACAAATTTTTTTAAAAATGGGATAAATGATTTTCTTTGATAAATCAAAATAAAATAAAATAAATTAGAGATTGAAAAATAGTAGCCTATCACCCGTGCATTGCACGGGTTAACACACTAGTTATTCAAATAACACAACTCTTTTGAAATACTTGTTCACGTTTTATTTTCTTTCTCGTCAATGTAAAATTCACATTCTTCTAAAAAAACATGTTCACGTGGAAACCTTTCCTTCTAACAAATTAACCCGAAAGGTTAATCTAAAGCTCAAGTTAAATCTTTAAAGAGTTCTTGATTGATAGATTTAAGGATACAAACCTTTCATTAGGGTGTTAGAAACATCGAAGACGAAAGTAACAAATAAAAATGCACAAAAGAAGGGAAAAAATACATGCACAAAACCTGCAAATTAACACTTTCTAATAAAAGTAAGTCATGTAATCCTTTTTTTATTTCCACAGGTCTCAGTTTGGTAACCATTTATTTTATGTCTTCCCAATTCATTTCTTCTTTATCATCGTTTTTTACACATACAAAACAAAAAGATTGATTCTCATTGTAAAGTTTACTTTCGCTTTTAGTCCATATGAAAAAAAGTGAACTTTTAATTATAGTAAAATTTTCTACTAGCATCTAGTCAATGTAAAAATTTTATCAGCGTTTTTGTCCATAAAAATGATGAAGAAAAATGTCACAATTATTAAAAAGTGCAATATTTTTGTAAAGATTAAAAATGAAATTATGAATATTTATAGAAGTCATTTACTTTTTTTGTTGAGAGCCATAGAGTGAGTGACCATTTACTTTATTAACTCTTTTTATTATTAAAAAGAAAAGACATAAATGTAATTTAAAAATGAAGTTTAAGTCTATAAAATTCAATATCTAAAATCAGATAACACAGGGGTTCTATGGTGTAGTGGTTAGCACTCTGGACTTTGAATCCAGCGACCTGGGTTCGACTCCCGGTAGGACCTTATTTTTTTTATGACAAACGTCCCTTTTTTTTTTCCTCTTCGTGTTATTACCACCAAAACCTAGTGTTTGGATTTGGTTCAATAAACTCTTTAGCAGAAGATATTTGGTGTTGTGTTGGTTCATGAAAATGGAAGAGAAATACAAAACTCTACAAATTGTGGATAAATTCCCAAAATCCGGTGTATTGTATCTTAACCTGAATCGTCCCTTACAACACAACGCTCTAACCCACGATTTCTTCTCTGAATTCCCCAAAGCTCTTTACGCTCTCGATCACAACCCCAATGTCAACGTCATCGTCTTATCCGGTGCCGGCAAACACTTCTGCTCCGGCATCGACCTCTCCCTTTTAAAATCCACCGCCGATTCAAATTCCGTCCCCGGCGGCGAATCTCTCCGTCGACAGATCCTCGCGATGCAAGATTCCGTCACAGCCTTAGAACGATGCCGTAAGCCTGTGATTGCAAGCATACACGGAGCTTGCATCGGCGGTGGAATAGATATCATAACAGCTTGTGATATAAGGGTTTGTACAGAGGATGCGTTTTTCTCCGTCAAAGAAGTGGATTTAGCGTTAGCGGCTGATCTTGGAACACTTCAGAGGCTTCCCACTATTGTTGGTTTCGGTAACGCTATGGAGTTGGCTTTGACGGCGAGGAGATTCTCCGGTTTAGAGGCTAAGGAGTTGGGTCTAGTTTCTCGTGTTTTCCATTCCAAAAACGATCTTGATCAAGGTGTTAGGGTTATTGCTGAGGCAATTGCTACCAAGTCTCCAATTGCAGTTGCTGGGACAAAGACTGTGTTGCTTAGAAGCAGGGATTTGACAGTGGATCAAGGCTTGGATTTTGTTGCAACCTTGAATTCTGCAAGGTTGTTATCTGGTGACTTACCTGAAGCAGTTACGGCACATATGCAGAAACGGAAACCAGTTTTTTCAAAGCTCTAATTTTAACGGACTGGGATGATGTATTTGCTATTTTTAGTGTTATTATTGATCTTCTTTAAGATATACAAATAAGACAGACATTTGCCTGCTTCTTTTACTACTGGCTTGCATGCCAAGAAATAAAAATCATCAAGTACTGTTATTCATTCTTTGCAACAAACGAAACTGCCTTTCCTTATGCTCTTATTATGAAGATCCACAATGTTTTTGTCATGTTGCCTTTATCATATACATAGCTAGTCTCGGGCTAAACATGATTTTCGTGCAGCCAAATGTGATTGCTCATGTTGTGATCCAAAAACATCTGCAATCCTTTAAATTTTTATCCTAACTTGATTGTTATGGTTTCTCATGTCATGTCAAGTTCAACATATTGTGTGTCGTGTACCACATTAGTGTAATTTATCTACTCTAATGCAGTAAGTCTGCTAATTGGTCGAGTATTGAGATAATAAATTAGGATGTTGGGCAACCAAATGAATGGATAAGCCCCTAATCCTTTCACTAGGAAAGGAGAAAACATGATAAGATGGTTTCAGATGACCGACAGAGTGGTAAGGAGTTTGATTACGTGGCCCCATTACCCATATGGCCAAAGACACAAGCCCCGTGAGGAGGCTCATTCACTTTCTATACAAGGAGCCTGCCTTACCCTATTTTATCTCTCTCTCTCTCTCTCTCTCTCTCTCTCAATCTGTATTCACTATCATATTATACTGAGGCTTACTTTGGCATTAGAGTGCCTTTTATATAATGTTGTAAGAGGACCATGTACATGATTTTATTAATAATATTCAACATTTTTGTCCAGCAATAGAATCTGTCAGTGTCTGTACTCGTCTTTGTTAGGCTGACATTGTTGTTGTCAGTCCTTCTACTTGGTCTATGCCTCTATGGTTCTTGTTCATGACTGGTATGAACTCACTGCTTCTGGTCTAATATAGAAACTTTTTAATTACTTATTTTCGATGCTCTATTTTTGAATTAGATGGCTTTTGAATATTCTTCTAGGGTGAGATTGAAATTCTATAACGATCGAGCTTTCCCAAGCATTACATAAAGCAATTGTGTGACACTGTGACTATGTTATCCTCTTGAAATCTTGACTTACTTGATGCAACTTCTTTATCATCATCATGTCATCCCAAAGTTGTTTAAACGTTATATATTCTCTGTTTAACCATTATGTCATCCCAAATATAATGTGGTTTCTGTCATGTGCAATGGACTGTGGATAATGAAGAACAAAAGGATTATCAATGTGGATGAGGTATTTCATTGTATTACTTAGGAGAGGCATGAAACCCTTATTCCAGGAATATATATTGTGGCTTTATTTTGACTGTTCATTGTGGCTTTGGCTACAAGTCCTCCACCTTCCATTGTGTCATCAAGGACTTCATGATTCAAGGAGGAGACTTTGACAAAGGAAATGGATGTATGCCCTTGCTTGCTGCTTTTTTTTATTTTTTATTTTTTTTTATTTTTTTTTATCTCTTCTCAATCTCAGCTACTTTTGCATTATCTATCTATTGCAGGGAACTTGAGGGAAAAGTATATATGGTCGTACTTTCGAATACTAGAATTTTAATCGCGAGTTCTGCTTTCTTACCCCTTTCTTCCACTATTCAAATTTCATTTTATGTTATTTACTGGATGAATGGATGTGCTTTTTCATTTCTTTAAACCCACCTCACTCCTTTACCTTTGCTTCAAGATACTGTCCCATTTCACTATGTTTAGTTTAGGGAAATGATTGCTGCTGAATTAGTTTAAGCAATATTGCAAATATAATAATACTCGTGTACAACATCTCCAGTGTCTCGTACTGGACCAGGAGCTGTTAGCATGGCAAATGCTGGTCCCAACACTAATGGGAGTCAGTTTTTCATATGCACTGTCAAGGTATTCATTCTTCTATACTTTTAATTCTCTCTGATTCTTCTGCTCAAAATCCACTAAGCTTGGGTCTATTAGACAAGTTGAGAGACCGACATTTTAATCCTTCCCCAAGTTCCATTGTTGAGCATCTTTTAGTTTCAATTGATTGATATCTGGTGTCAAAAGAACTCTTATAAGATGTTTGATTTTTGATAAAATAATAAACTTGTCTGATGACATCGGCAGACACCGTGGCTGGATCAGAGACATGTTGTATCTGGCCAAGTTTTGGAAGGCAAGGACATTGTTAGGTTGATTGAACCACAGGACACAGATCATGGTGATCCTCCCTGAAAGAAGGTGGTTATGAATGACTGGTGAGCTTCCAATTGCTTGATATGTTTTATCTCATGGCTTCTCTTTATTTCTTGCTGCTGAGGAGGAAAAGGAGCTCCTGCTCTCTCAAATTTTTGTTTGACTGTTCTAAATGAGTTCTCTACCTTCCTTATTTTCATACTAGGACCTACAAACTCTTACCACCTATTTGTATTCTAGTAGAAATATAGTTGGAGTTAGTACCATATTTGGAGATTTCAAATCCTACATGGGTAGAGTATCCTTAAGTTAAGCCAAAATGCAGAAACCCTTCTTTCAAATATTTTAAGATAATATCCATTCGCTTGTTTCTTAAATGTGGAAGGATCTAGCTTAATTGTCACTAGCACTAGTCTGCAAGATTGGAGTGTGATGACTGCCGTTGATGTTCGGGGTCCATCTTCCTCTTCTTCCGTTTCATGCCAAAGAAAAAACTTAGAACTTCACATATCTCTCATTTTGACATTATTTGATGAATGGTGTCAGGCTTTAAGTTGTCTTACTGTACACGGCTACATGCTGTATAAAAAATAATAAAGTTCAGTGTTCTGAATGCCCACTCTATCACAAAATATTCTATCTTTTATCCAGTATCTAATTAACAAATTTCACTCTACATACACATTACCTTGCAAACCGATTTTGTAAGTATTATAAGTTATGCCAAATACAAAATTTAATATGGTATTAGAACCTATCAATCAGGGCATCACCATTTATACATATACAAGCAACAAACCTAATAGTGCTGAGAGTGAGCAGGAGGGAATGTATTGAAAAAACCAAGTTTTACTTAGGTCAAAAGATATAATTACTGATTTTATTCAAGAGTTTTTTAAAAAGTAACATGGCTTTCTCAATTATGAGACAATAATGTAAATAATGTGCTAAAAATGTCAACATATCTTTAGGTAAAAAAAAGGTCAGTTGAATGATTTTCCCGAAGAGATAAAAAGACATGCAAAATAAAATAATGGAGTACTATTATTTTACAACGTGTGTCTTTCTCTCTTTTAGATAACATAAATGATTTAGGAGCATAAAAAGTACACCCAACACCGTATTTTCATGTGTATTCCAATATCAACCATTAGTAAAGGTCAAAGTAAACTAAACCATGTCTTAGCCAACCAATGAAAAAGTACAATTTATGTTTGACATCAAATTACTGACGATCATTCATAGCCACAAGTGCAAGTTTTTTTGACCAAAGGTGCAAGTTAGATAAATTTGGAACATGGGCGTTATTATTATTTAGAAAATGAAAGAACTAGCCATTTTGTATGTTTGTTTTGGAGTCATTCTACTCTACAGTACTACTAGGTCCAGGGGATTCAGGTAACATATGTTTGTGCTCACATCACATGCTTCAATAAAGTTAAGTGACATGTTTGTTTTTTTGAGGGAGAGTTAAGTGACATGTTGATAGCAGCAAATAATGTACCAACATAGTTGTAGGTATAAAACCAATTTTGAGGTAAGCTCTTAGTAAAATTCTTTATATAAGATAAAATAAGAAGAAAAAGACAATAAACAATTTGCACCTAGTGGGAGGGTATAAAGCTCATTTCAGGAAAATTTACCCCACAAAAGTTATCCATCCTAACAAATTATAAAAAATCCAACTTTTACCGATTTATCTTTTAATTTTTTATTTTCACTTCAACATTTCCGAAATTCACCAAAAGCATAAAAAAATCTGAAAAACTTGAGCCAAGTTTACTATAATCAAATTTGTAAACCGATAAACTTGAAGCAAGTTCTCCGATTCTGTCTTTAATACTGAAAAATTGGAGGCATGTTCACCAAAAAATCATAACGGAAAACTTGTCCTAAGTTTACCGGTTCTATGTTTTTTTTATCTCTAATGTTGATTTTGTGCAATAGATATAGAGAAGTCTGAGTTAAGTAATAATAAGCAAAATTATCTGTAGAAACACACTGTTACATTCACAAAATGTAACAGTGTGTTTCTACACTATTCTCTTTGGCATGATGCTGCTGGAACTTATTTTTTGAGATTGTAGTCTTTTTCTTTTTCTCTTTTTTTCCTGTTTCTTGCTGTTCTCTTTAACATTTGTAACAAAAAAAAAAACACTGTTACATTCACAACCAGTTAGGTGTTTGATACACAAGAAGCTGTAAAAGGGGGGATTAGAGATACTGTGACCATTCTCGTGAGGGGGATGTGCTAGGATTTTGCCCCAAGATTTCTCTTTGCCTTTCATGGCTGTTGCCATGTATCACCGGTCATACATGGTCAATACATCGCCAAAGAAAACTAACGTTGTTGGCGTGTGATATCCATTGCCTGAAAAATTGATGGCATACACAACCAATCAAATTATACACACATCTCCATCAGTGCGTATCTCGGTATCAGTGTAGTGTGCATGTGCCATAAAATAACTGAAATTCTTTTTTTCCCATACCTCTTGGCTCTTGCGTACCCTCCATATATTTTGCTTCCCGGTCGGATTCTAGAAACTGAAACAGGAAAACATGCGTATGTTTCTTGACTCAAATTATCATCATGAGTAAAATTATAAGGCAACCTTACTGTTTTGTCAAGCTGCACATGATCGGATAGGTGAAGATTGATCAGGACCCACACGGTAGCTATTACTAGTAGGCTATTTGGATGTTGACATATAATAAACAATGGTTTGTAAGTATCTCTATGTTTTATCTCTTTATAGACATAAGCAGGTAGCTTTATGGAATGTGATCGGTCTTAAGAAATTAATTGAGCTATTCCTTCTCCTCTTATATAGAATATCATTACAACTGTCAAGCGATCAGAAAACAAGACTTTGCATGTGTAAACATAACACTATCAAAGAATGAAGGTAACTAAGATCGACCAATGGCTAATTAAATATCGTATACATTCCTTACTGCTTCAACTGCATATATATATAATCAATCTTCTAATTTAGTTCTTAATTTGCAGCAGTTACTTGGATGGATGCATAGAAAACTTCGGCAGAATAGCACTGAACCTTTCAAAGACCTGGTCACCGGTAAGCTATTTCTCTCTCTCTCTCTCTCTATGTGTATATATATATATATATATATATATATATATATATATATATATATGTATGTATGCTTGATATCTGTTGGCAAGCTGCATACAATATTTTATCATATACATGTTTATATTCCTCCAAAAGTAGACAATGAATTAATGCCAGATTTAACTAGGCATGTCTATTACATGCATGATTTGATCTGCGATGTCACTACAACATCTTCAAGTCTTGTCCAACGCATATATCACCGTCCATAAGTATTGCCCACTGTAAACTAGCTCACAAACAAGAAGATATATATATTTGAACCAAATTGATAGAAATGAATTAGTCCAACATATAAATTTGTTGCTTCATAAAATATCTTTTGCTTAGTCTAGAATGATCAGAAGTCTTGGCGAGTGAGGGCTACTGTATTCCGAATGCCACTTGAGTTCATGGTTGGCCAACCGTCATAGACATCCTTTGTTAGTTATAATATTTGTGTTGCATTTCAGGGCAGGCAACATCAGTTGATGAGGAACACAGCTACTATAACTATCTGAAACCGAACTTTGGGAGCTGCAAATATGTGAAACAAACTCAGAAAGAGCAGTTTAAGCTTAGAAAATCTTTCGAAGCAGTTGGGAGTGGTAGAGCAGTAGATGAGGAAGAAGATAAGGAGGCATGGGGTGGTATTTTCCCCGGCTTCCTAGCAATTGGAACTCTTGGTTTGGAATCGGATCCATCACCACTAACACCATCATTTTCCATCTCTGTTGAGAATATAATAACTGAAAAGGAAGCTGAAGTGACCGAGAATGAGCTGAAGCTGATCAACAATGAGCTAGAGAAAGTTCTTGTGCTAACCAACAACAATGATGATTCATCTGGCAGAAACAGCCATGTAAGCACCGCAGGGAGAAATAGTCATGGACGCATCAGCATAGAATCAAACTCCATTTGTCCACTTCAGGGATATCTCTTTGGATCCGCAGTTGAATTATCAGAAACAAAAACTTCTTCCATATCAGTGTCAAAGAATAAGGAGCAGCAACATTACAGCCAGAGAACAACACTGGCTGAGCTGTTTCAGAGAAGCAAACAAGCAGATCAGGACAATTTTGTTGGAGCAAAGGATGATACTGACAATGAAAAGGAGGAGGCCAATAAATCTGCCATGCATCTCATGAGAAAAAAGCTCAAGAAAAAAAGGACGCTCCATGCTTCTTCCCAGACCTCTGTTGATTCAACTTCAGCAGACAGAAAACTGCATAATAAGGTGCTACACACATTTTTTTTTACTTTATTTTTTTTATTTTTATATATTATCTGTATGTCTGTAATCCAAGATTCATGCGCAACTTGGCAAGAGAAAAATGATTCACATAGGATAGTATTGAAGTATATATTTGTTTGATTAATCTATATCAGAGTGGTGGATATCAATTTGCTACTTCGTAATTGTATAGAAAGTTGTTGGGGGTAAGAAATGTCATATGACATATAACTAACTTAATAACTCTAAATTTTGCAGTTCTTAATTTCTCCAATCATTTGCCTTTTTGTTTCCAATTAGTATTTATTTAAGGTCGCTAGACTTTAGCTAACTATATTAATTAATTTGTGGGTTGTAGATTCTCCAGATGTTTCACCGGAAAGTTCACCCTGAAAATCCAACATGTGCAGAGAAGTACGAGAAGAAGAAAAGAATGAATCAGGGAGGCCACAACAAAAGTAACAAAGTTGAAGAGGAATCTATAATGATACAGCCAAAAAGAGAAGTTGGAAAGGAAAACATAGGACAATGCAAGAAGAGGCAACTCCAAATTACCCTTGGCAGTGGCAGTGAAGATTCATCTGAGAATATGGAGCAGTGGATCAAAACAGATGTGGATTGTAAGCATACATACATCTATCTCATTCTGCATTGGCATTATATTTCAAATGTGTTTTAGTTAATTGATGAAAGAAATTGACAATTTAATTGAAGTAATTAAGCAGCATAACATAAACAAAATGAAATGAAAACTCAAGCGCATGGCTAAGATTTTGGAACTTGTTTTAAATTGCAGACTTAGTGTTGGAGCTCTAAAAGGCAAAGGGCGAACAGAATTGTCTCTCCACGAGCATCAAATTAATATGAAAGATATGATCATCATGGGAAGACTATGCAATGCAATAATTAGTTTTGTTTTTCTTTAATGTGTGTGAATTTCAAACGTAGAACCTTATGTTTTGTGTCTTTAGTTAATTATTTGAGGTTGTTGTTTAAGAGTGTTAAGAGTCTGTCCAGACATGGTTTCAGGATGAATTAAGAAAAATAATTTCTATGATTGTGTGCTATTTATTAAGCAAGTGAATGTAAAGAAGGAAACAATTAAAATAAGATTCGGTTTATGGCTTTGTAGAAGAATGTATAATGTTCAAGAGTAAGGTATATACGTAGTTGTGACAGTCATAAAATTCAGTTTCACTTTCAGTTCTATACATGATGTGGGAGATTTTACATTGCATTGCATTACATTTGATATAAGTTGAGTTGAGTTGAGGTCTAATGGAAGTAACTAGAGGCAATCCGAATAATTACACAAAGGACTTCGATTCTTCCTCTAAATCATAATAATTCCAGGTGGAATGTTCCCTTTCCACCCTGCATTTCCAGGTGGAATTAAAAGAGATAACAATAATTCATGGATTATTTTGATCAATTAAATAATATTTTGAGACTACTTAATATATTTATAGGGTCAAATATGTTCTTGGTCCCTATAAATATACTAAATTTTCGTTTTAGTCCCTCTAAAATTTTCCTTCAACTTTTAATCCCTATAAAATTTTCAATCATTACTTTTGGTCCCTATTTTTAAGTTAATTTTTGTAATTTTTTTAATGAAATTGTACATAAAGGTGTTGAACATTGTAAAAAATATTAATTTTTTTTAACAAAACACAAATTAAATATGAATTTTTAACCATAAAAAATATAAAAATTCATATTAAATTCATGTTTTTGTTAAAAAAAATTAATTTTTTTGTGAGTGATTCTTATAATATTATGAATTTTTCTGCAAAATTTTATTGAAAAATATGATTTCTACGTAAGAGTTTATTTTAAGACTTTGTTTAGATGACGAAAGAAAGTGAAAGGAAAGATTGTTGAAGGAATGAAAGTGAGTAGAAAGTGGGTAGAATGTGAGATGATTATTTGGTTGTTTGGTATAAGTGAAAGTGAGAAGAAAGTGAAAGGAAAAAATGACACATATTTATTAAATGACACAAGTACCCCACATTTAAAATATAATATTTTATTACAATTATATAAATATATAATATAAATGAAAAAAAGAATTGTGTCCTTGTAAATAAAGAAAGTGGTAGTATAAATATTAAATTGAAAAATGGAAAGGTAATCGCATATGAAGCTCTGTACTATTTCACAATTTCATTGAAGAAAAATGAGTGCATAAACGTGATGAAATGCTCTAAAACAAGGGCTATTTGCTCTTTTTATTAAATTGTATGTTTTCTCCCGGCTTTCTTCGCAATTTGGGGGTGGAAAGGTTTTAAGCAACGGGTCAACAAACAGTACTTTCTTTCCTCTCTCTGACATGCAAACCAAAGGATGGAAACACACTTTTCCATAAACTTTCTATCTTCCGGATTATCAATCCTTCACCATCATCAGTTGAAACAAACGGCCTCTAGAGGAGGGATTTAAAGTGAAGATGGAAAAATTTTAAACGACTAAAAGTTGAAAAAGAAATTTAGAGAGACTAAAACAAAAATTGACATATTTATAGAAACCAAAAACATATTAATCTTTATATTTATATATGGAATAAACCATCAATTTTGTAAAGAATAAATCAATTTAGTTCATAAACTATAAAAATATATGCTAATCCGCCCCTAATCTATTTCTAATCCATCAAGATAGTTTTTTAACTACCATTCCCTCTTTTATTTTTAAAGGAAATGAGAGAATAATTTGATGAATCGATAGTGATAGTTTAAAGACCATACCTTAGTATAATTTTATAGTTTTTTTTGAAGATATAATTATAATTTTATAGTTTAGAAGCTAAATGACAAGATAATAATAATTTCTTTTTGTAGAAAGAGAGAATGATAATTTAATGATCAATTGATGATTTATTCATTCATAATTAAAGACAAATCTAATATCACATAGACCCGTTTGGTTTGAGCTTATGAAAAATAGTTTATGTACATAAATAAGTTTTTATTTTAATTATAAACTCTCACTAACGAAAATTGTATCTTCAAACTTATAAATAGTACATAAAAACTTATTTATTTGCATAAACTGTTTTATATAAGCTAATCCAAACGGACTCTATAAAAAAAAAAAAAAAAAAAAAAAAAAAAACTCATTTATATCA
>Ga0228711_1010988_pt1 | contig 11694 bp, 9 predicted proteins | sample MedpolnodulmetaG_2_FD_177996 | JGI IMG/M metagenome (GOLD analysis project Ga0228711, IMG submission 177996) | Root nodule microbial communities from Medicago polymorpha collected in Santa Monica, California, United States - brown nodules | ecosystem: Host-associated > Plants > Roots > Nodule...
CCCTGTGTTATGGACTTGAGTGGAAAAATTGGTGAAAGTGAATTTGCACCCTTAATTTGATCGAATGGATGTGTATTGTTTGAATGCGTGACTGCGTCACTTGTGTGACTGCAGTGAATCACGATCCAGAAAAATTAATAGGTCATTTGGTCCCCTAATTAATTTCAAGTTTTCATTTTGGTCCCATAACTAATAAGACTCATGTTTTGGTCCCTTAAGTTGGCCTCCGTCGGTCAAATAAATCCTTTCCGTCAAAACATGAAACCTCCGTTAGTTTTTGCCACGTGGCCAAATCCTACGTGAGGCTTTTCATCCTCCTCCACCTTTCTAACACTTCCCTCAATCAAACTCAGAAGCATCACAAATTCAAAAATTCATCAATCTCACCAACAATTTCAATGTACCCACAAACATCAACAAATCCAAACATCAACAAATCTAGCAAAGTCATAAAACAATTCACCAATAGTAAAGCAAAAAAATCAATTCATAGAACAACAACATCAACAAATTCATGGATCTCTTCTTCTTGTTCGTGTTTCTTTATAGAAGCAACAACATCATTTAATTCAATCTCTTGTTCGTGCTTCTTCTTAGATCTGAAGGTTTCTTTCTCTCTCTTCATTCTTCTTCTTTTTTTGCTTTGATTCGCTGAAGAAGACAAATGAAAGAATTGAATCTGGAATTCGATTTTTTTTCTTTGCTGTTGGGATTCGAATCTGCAATTGAGAGAAGAAAGCACGACAACAATTGAAGGAAAAAACAAATCTTAAATCCCTAATTTTCGGATTTCGATTGAAGGAAAAACAATACGGCAGCAACACAATAGCAACACGGCAACAATGGATTTCGATTTTGAAAGGGAAAATTTTGAATCTTAAATCCCTAATTTTCGGATTCTGGGTTTTATACAATTTTTGGAATAGTGGGGTTTGTTGTTTTCGAAATTTGGGTTTGTTACAAGTTATGGAATAAGTGATTATTGAGAGTTTAACGATTAAAATAAGTGATTATTTTGTTTTTATGCAACAAATGGAGAATTGGAACAAATTGAGAATTAAATTGAATGTTGAAACGATCTTTTGGAGTTGGAAAGGTTTGGAAGGAAATGGAAGAGTAAGCCAAATGAAAAAGGAATATTGATGGGTATGAAAGGGAAATTGCAGTGGATTGTGATTACTAATTTAGAATTGAGAAGAGGAACATGATTATGGTGGAATGAATGATTTTAGGTTTGAGTTGATAATGATGGATGAGAGTTTAATTTATGTTGTTTGTTTTTCTGGTTTTTTTTCTGGATTTTTTTATGAATGTTGTTGAACATGATGTTGAAGATGATGAAGAAATTGAGGGAAGAAGATGAAGAAATTGAATAAAATAAAATAAAGTATTGATGGTTCACTGGAAGATACAATAGACTTGCATGATCCAACGGTCATCTTTCTTAAAAAAAATCAAAGGGTTAAAATTGAAAAAAATAGTAAGGTCTATGGTGGACTGTCTACAATGTTGGTCCACCATAGACATTTGAGGTTAAAGTTAACACCCATGGATTTATTTGACCGACGGAGGTGAACTTGAGGGACCAAAACATGAGTTTTATTAGTTATGGGACCAAAATAAAAACTGATAATTATTTAAGGGACCAAATGACCTATTAAGCCTATTTTTAAATACAACATTAATGGCAATGACGTTTAAATGCATGACCTCGTACAACAAAGTAAGCTCTCACCGTTTAGCATGTCTAGTATACACTAGAAATTAATGTAAAAAGTAGGCTCCATATTTATTATAGGTTTGAAGAAATTTGATGTCTAATTCTAAGCCCTAGCTACTCTTAATTTAGACTACAGAGTGCAGGTTATCTAAGAAGGACTTGACAGTTTGCAACAATGCCATAATGTAGCTTAAGAAGCTTGCAAATTGGGTGAACCATACACATGATAGAGAAATAATTATGCAAACATAATAGGAAAATTGTTGAGAGTGCTTGAGAGAATGTAAGTAAGAGAAGGAAAAAGAGGATGATGATAGCTATGAGAAGAACAAAGAAAACGAATGAGGCATGGAGAAGGGATTGTCGTTTCGAATAGGCAATTAGCTAAACTTATTAAAACAGTAAATTAAAAACAATAAAATGGAGGGAGTTTTTAAGTTTGATTTGATTGCACAAAGCAGTTGAGTTGTTTCCAGAAAAGGAAAGGTTTGATACAGAGATTTAGCAACGATTAGAATTCTTCGAATCCCCTCTATCTCTTAATTGGGATTAATACAAATACAATTATTAGTTATGAAATGAGAGGTTTGATTCAAGTGGCTAGTTCGGTGGGATCTAGCATCCCTTCAGATGTCAAGTTGCTTCTCAATCTCTCTAAAGGTCATACGTGAAGTATGGGGTATAGCGTCGTCAACCCTATAGCATTCCGTACGTGGTCGGATAGTTATTAAGGCAGGGATTTACTCTCTCATAAAAAATCGAAACATAAGCATAGCAAATATTTCTAAATTGTCATCTAAAGGAACCATTTTTACTTATGAATCTTATAATTTCACCACATACCTTTTCTTGTAAGTAATTGATTAAATGGATATGCATAACCCTATCTTACTAGGGTAAGATGATAAAATTCATACGCAACAATTCAGAATATAAGCCGGATAAACTTTTGTAACCTATTTCTATGTTCAATGAAACTTACTAGGTATGTCACCCTCCCTAGGATTATGAAGGCATTAAGGTTGATGCATACAAAAATTAAATACATCTTAAATAATAACTGAATGAAATAATTGTATTAATAAAATTCAAAAAACAAACATACGTTCATCCTAGAACCCTAATCAAAAGGTGTTTAGTTACTCATCGCGTGTGATAAGAAACTAGAGTTTTGTTTGCTCTCTGTCTCACATGCCTTGCGCACGCACCTCATGCATGGCTTCAGCCCTCAATGCCGTTTTTGTCTATTTCTTTGCTTTTTTGAGTGCTTTATTCTTCTAAATTGGTCTTGGGACTTGGGACAAAATTTTCCCAACTTGTAATGTCTTCATAAGCCTCTTGAATCTTCATTTAATGTCTTCCATATCTTCATGAGGTGTCTTGATAATTGCTTCCCCTCCCAAAACAAGAGTAGATGATGAGTTGATTAGATATGATACAAAGTTTCCGCCGGCCGCATAGGAGTGACTAACTTCTGTCGCGGAGGCACCTGATTTTTTCCATACGCAAGATCTAGGAATCGAACCCTTGACCACACTTAAGGAGCTCAAATCCTTTACCACTTTGACCAATCCATTGCTGGTGTCTAATTCCTTGATTGCCCTTATAAATATAATATTGAATACATATTAAAATAAATTTTAGTAATTACTCACCTAAAACTAATTTTGTTGTAACGATCCAAACAAAATGTGTTTTCAAACATAAATAACCCACTTTTTACTAAAATCACATAAGAATCTGGTAGATTTTCTAATTTTCTCTCTCTCTGAAAAAAGTCACTGTAGCCGTTTTTTTTTCGGCAACGTAACAACTCTCCGGTGAAGCTCCGGTTTGGCCTTTGCCACCTTCTCTGCACCTTTTTCATGGTGTTTCTTCCCCCACACACGATGTTTGATCTCTTTTCTATTGATTTTGCACCTTCTGAAAGTGTTCTCATCTCTATTGCTCCTTTTCTAGTGATTCTCTTTTATCTCCGTTCGCTTTGACTCATGGTTTATCCATGGCCGTTCATGGCTCAATTGGACACACCAGTGAATACTGCGGGGCCAATGCCAGATTCTGGAAAATAATTTTCTCAAGTTCTCTCTGGTGGTTCTTCCGGCTCCGATGACAATTTCCTAAAATTACCTCCCGAGGTTGTTATGGGAGCTTCAGTTCGTGTCAAAATTTCACAAGCTGCTTAGGAATCTGGATTAGCTGCGTGCAGGTTCAATCTCTATGCTCGTTTGACTCTCCACAAAGGGGATTCTCCATTAACAACACAAGCTTTGAAGCCACCTGCGCAATTGGAACTTGATTCCCCTTGGTAAGGGTTTCTTTGAGCTTAATTTCAGTTCATTTAAGGATTTGTAGCAGGTTTGGGCCAATGGTGTTGTAAACTTGAAACTTGGATTCATACGTTTCTACGGTTGGACAAAGGATTTCATACCAAAAGCTCAGGCACAGACTCACGCACAAGTCTAGGTGAGATTGATGCAATTACCACAGGAGTATTGGGGCAAGCAAACAATTTTTGAAATTGCCTCAGGTTTGGGCACACCCCTTACCATTGATGAAACAACACTAAACATGCGTTTTGGGCTATTTTCTAGAGTCTTAGTTGATGTTGACATGAGTGAGAAAATGTTTGAATCTGTGATTGTTGAAAGGGAAGGGCATGCTTTGGCCATAATGCTTCAATATGAAAAGTACCCCATGTTCTGTTCTCACTGCAAAACCATAGGACATAGCTTACAAGCCTGCTCCAAACTGAATCCTTATAAAAATGTTCAAGTTACTAAGGAAGCTCAACATGTCCATCAGAAAGCTCAAAATAACTCTGAATTGCCTGGCCAGAAAATTGATAGGTTTTAGGTCAATAAAGTTGCTTCTGCATCTGTTAGCGAACAAGCTCACAATGTAGCAGTTGATAACACTATGTTTGCTAAGATACATGCTGACATTCATGAAGTTCCCTATGTTTCAGCTGATGATTTTGAGGAAGGTGAAATATCAGCTCCTGAAAACACTGAAATTGTAGCCCTCAACACTGAACCTCATGCTAATGTTCAGAGCCAAAACATTGGGGACAACTTGAATCTCACTCTTCACAACTCACTTGAGTTGCTTGACAATGATTCTGCATAGGTCATAAGGAAGGCTAGGCCAAGTGATGAGGAATCTATTCCCATTTTACTTGATATGCAACTTGTTAAAAATCCAAATGTGGAAAACATTTCCCTAGGGAAGGAGAACTTGAATCATAACACAAACTTAGAGATTTCTGGTAACTTGGTAAATAGGAACTTTAAGAATGTTGCTTTGAGTTCAAGCAATCCTCTATTGGGCCCTGTTAATGGGAGGCAGTGATTCCCCATTAACATTGCTAGGGATCCTATTATCAATTTGCAAGCTGTCTTGACTAAGAATATCACTTATGATACACCCATCATCATGCCTGTTACCACTTATGATGAAGTGTTGGGGTCTGACAAAGGGAGGACTTCCAAACCTGTTAACAATACTAATAATGCTGAAGCTTGCAGGAAAAGTGAAAAAATTTTAAACAAGTTTTGGGCTGATGAATTGGACTCAGATTAGGCTTCTGACAACACTCTTGAGCCTGACATAAATGTTGAGATTAAAGGAGATATTGAGGATGGAAGTTTATTTGCTCCTTTTATGTCAAGACAAGAAGGCAGAAGAAGTCTAATAAGAAGAAACATGCCAATAAGATAAACAATACAATGGTCCAAAGCACAAGTAGTGAGCACATACAAACTCGTTCCAAGAAGGGTGTGATCAAAAGCAATCCAAAATATTTGTAGAAGTATATCCAAAGCTTATAAAAGTTGCTGTTATAGGCTACCATTCTACTATGCTTCTGTTTGTTTTGCCTTAGTTTGGCTTTGGTGTAATACTCTTGTGTACATGGGTTCAGGTCCCAAAATCCTGACTTTTTAGTGTTTTTGTGCCTTATAAAAAAAAAAAAAATTCTTTCGAACTTAATTCTCATCACCGTAGAAGCAAATACGTTTTTATTTATTTCCTATTTCATAGTCTTTTCTTTTAGCAAAAGATGCTTTGGATGAGATAGATTATATCTCTTTCAGTTTAGCTTGACCAGAGAATTAGTTGGATTCGAGTTTAGTCAAGGGAATATAAAAAGTGTTAAAATTTTAGAGTGATAGTTTTAACTTTATTGTAGTCTTATCCGGTTTAAAGGAATAGTCTCTACAATTGCGTGTAAAAAATCCATTAAAAAAATCTTATAAATATTTAAAAACAACAACAAAACCAAGAAACGATGATAGTAAAAAACTGTTTTGTCAATATGAAAGAGTGAATAATATAATATATAAGGGCAATATCGTCAATGGATTAACTGAGATATGTTTATTTGTTTCACAAGAAATAAAAAGAAATGCATCCAAGTGGTGAAAGAGTAATTACATCAAGCATGTTATTTTCAAATACAACAATGGTGAGAATGAGGTTTAAGACCTCATACAAACTAAGCACTCATTGCTAGTATAGACTAGAAATGTAAAAAATAGGCCCCATATTTATTATAGGTTTGAAGAAATTTGATGTCCAATTCTAAGCCTTGCCAGAGGGCAGAGGGAAGGTTCACTAAAAATGAATTGACACTTTGCAACCATGCCATAATGTAGCTTAAGAAGCATACAAATACACGTTAATGTTTGTTCCTAAAGGCGACGTAGTTCAATGATATGAGTTGAGACGTTGAATGGAAATCAAGGAGGTTCAAAGTTTGATACGTGGTATTAACAATTTTTCCTCACCCTAACAAATTATGCACTAAAATTTGCCAATGAAAAAAATCTTGAGTATCATCGTATCTTCTTATCCCAATGTTCCTCAATGTCAATTTCTTGTAAATATGATACATAATTTGAATCATTAGAAATGAGAATGGTCTCTTATTGTATAGTCTTCAAGACATGAATGTGACTTGTGAAATATTGTTGAGCCTTCACTTCAAATTTGTTAAACTTGCGTTTATGACTAGGTTTTGAAACCAAGAAAAAATCAACACCATGATGAATGATGCTAATTACAATAAGAACTAAACCGAATTCAAGATCACCCTTTACAATTTCAAAATACTCATAAACAATTGAGAAATAATTGTACAAATCTAATAGGAAAATTGTTAAGAGTGCTAGGGAAAATGTAAGTAAGAGAAGGAAAAAGAGGATGATGATAGCTATGAGAAGAACAAAGAAAACGAATGAGGCATGAAGAAGGGCGAGGAGAATGAGATCTATGTTTTGGAACATATTGAATGTGATTTTGATGAAACAAAGTCATGTTGGTTGTTAAAGTAAGGAAATTAAATGAGAAAGTGCATGAAGCTAATGAACTTGAACATATTCTATACTTTTTTATAAAGGAAATGTCATCCAAGCAAAGCATGTTATACTATTTTTTTAAGGGTTGTTTCACAATTTTTTTTTTTTTTTTTTTTTTTTTTTTTTTTTATATTTTATTTTTTTTTATTTTTTTTTTTTTAATTTTGTCATTGAAATTATAGTATTGTATTAATCTTATTTTACCACATATTAATATTTTAACATGATTATTGTAATTTTTCCTTTTATTTCCACTTTAGATTTCTTTAATATCTTTGTATATTGTATGCTACATTTTACGATTAAAATGGAAAAGCTAAGGAGGAATAATTAAAGTAAAACACTTTTTGTTTGGAGTATTAAGAAAGCTGATACCATTGTTTTCAATTTTTGTTTAATTTTTAAGTTTTAAATTCAAAATTGATTCTTTTCTTGTAATTGCCTTCACTCACAATATTCTCATTCTTTTGGCGATGAGATGCAGTAAACATAAATTTGCTCAACCACAACAACAATTTCACTGAAGGTTGTTGGTGAATGGTGATTTAGAAATGCATATCAGCGATGCGTCTGGTTTTGGTATAATTTTAGTATAGGTACGTTGTTGTCGGCTCTTTTTACTAAGTTGATGTGTACAAATTACGAATAATAGTTTTATAAATTTTATTTTTGATTAAAATTATAAGTATAAATATTTTGCAATTTCATAATGTAATTAACTATACTTTTTTTTTTCAATGACATCAATAATATAATAAATATAATATAAAATCTTATATTTTAAAAAAAAATCAACAATATAACTTTTTTTTTTAGGGAACAATATAACATTCTTGTAGACACACTTTTTAATAGTATAATTGGAAATGAAAAATCCAAAAGATTGATTGTCTAAATATCACTAGCTTTTAAAAAAATGACGTTGTTTATTCAAAAGATTGATTGTCTAAATATTACTAGCTTTTAAAAAACATAAATTATAGAAGTTAATTTATATTTGTTTTCTTCCCAAAAAAGACTTAAAAGAAACTGAAATGATGAAATCAAACGGCACAGACACACCATCATCTTCTAGAGGGAACTATAATGAAATCAAATGACTATAATGAGATCAAATGAAACTTTTTTTTGATAGTGTTGGGGTTCAAACTCCGGACCTTACATATATTATGCATTGTCTTTGTCAACTGAGTTAAGCTCACGGGGACGAGATTAAATGAAACTAAATAAGGAGACTCATAAATTGAAATAAAAAATTTGAAAAGAAAAAGTGCCCCCCAATGTTAACGAGATAAAATCAACAAAACCCATTTTAGATCTAAAGGCACATAGACACCATCATCTCTTAGATTTTTTCAACGTTATGTGCGGAGCTTTGTAAAAAATTAGGGGTTAAAGAGATGATAAAGATGCCACCTTTTCAAATATGTTAGTTTGAGATAAAGGGTAAGGTGTGATTTTTTTAGTTTTGCTTTAATTTTTAGTTTTATGGGTTTTAGATGAGTTTTATGTGATTTTGAATATTTTTATATAAAAAGATAACAATGTTAACATTTTATGATATATACGATTAAACAGGAAGTTTTGAAAATGTAAAGATAGTGAATTACAAAATGACTTTATCATTCAAAGAATATATAAAGGAAAGAGTGTTGCTATATTTATAGCGAAAGCATTTTCTTTATCATAATACATGTAGGCAGTCGTGATATATTCAAGAGCATATTAGTCGCGATATAAAGCTTTTCCGTAATGGAAAATACTTTGAGAACGAAAAGAATAACAATGTTATCATTTTTAGAATCCTAATTTGGATTAACTGCAATCACATTGTTGTATATGCAGCGCACCAATGGTTGTTGATAAAGATTGAACAATCTATATTTTAAATTCGTTAATTATTACAAACTTTTGAAAAATAAATCAAAGTCTAACTGTTTTTCTAGAATATCCGATCTCAATAAAAAAGCCCTTGATGTGATGCTTGTATAAATGTTTTGAATTGTGACGACAGACAATTCAAATCCCCGATAACACACAATGCCACATGTTGATGTCATCTTTAGTTTCAATTTGTGAACCTTTGTGCGTTTACTTCTATTCTATTATATTGCTTGTCCTCGTAGAAGCATAATTTTAAAACTTGGCCCAACTCACTTGGTCAAACGAGTTGAACGATGGTTAGATTGGGTCGATCAAGGAATCAGATTGCCCTTGTAATTGGCCTAGTGAGAACCGAAGAAAAATAGTTTGAACCAGTAAAACTCGGTGACCTGGCCGGTCTTCGAGTCAAACCGGTCTAACTCTTTTTTCTTCTTCTTAAATTTGTAAAGTCAAAACTTTTGTTAATTCACCAACTCATTTTAATACTTTTTAACGATCGTTAAATCACCTATGACCGTTTTTCCTGCTAGGTCTCATAACAACCGTTTTTGCTGACTTGAGAAGAAAATCAAACATAGGATTTTAAAACTAAAGGCTGGGAATCAAACCATGTACATGAGGTTGGGTTTATGGAGGCATTATCATTGTACCATAATGTTTGTTGTGTAAAAATCTAAAATATCCTGTATATAATAAATGAGTTAATATATGGTCACCCCTATAATATAGAAGATTTTCGGTTTACCCTCCCCTAAATATTTTTTTAGATAACAACCATGTAATATGAAGATTATTTGATTTTAGAGCCTGATGTTGTCTAATTATACATTTAAGCTTCTGTGACGTGCTGAGTCAACATTTCTTGATTATGCGACACACTGAGTATATAATTAATTTTCATTTTTAATATTTTTGGATTTTTTTAAATAATAAAAGTTAATATTTTTTTTTATTTTCTCTGTCTCACTTCATCAACTTTATAAACACAAACCCAGAAAAAATTCAGAAAAATCAATAAAACTACAACCCTTCTCTCACCACATCTTCTTCTCCTTTCTCTTAGTATTTGGGTTGGGATGATATGAATGTTATGGAATGATGAAGATGAAGAGGAACAAGGTAGAATGGAAGGAAGAACAAAGAGAGAAAGGAGAAGATGAAAAACAAAGTTGTAATTTGGGTTTTAATTTTGTTTTTATGATTTTTTATTTTTTCATTTTAATAAATAATGACATGTCTAATGGTTTATACAGGTAGAAAAAAGTGAAAAAGAAAATTATTTACACAACAAGCATGCCATGTCAACATTTTTATCCAGTCAAATGGTATCAGAGTCCAAAACCAAAAAATCTTTATGTTACATGGTTGAAATCTAACATTTTTTTTATAAAGGAGGAACCTAAAACCCGTCTATATTAGAGGGGTTCGACATATATTATAACCTTTATATTATATTTACATATTATTTTCGAAAGAACATACTATTGTTACGTTTTCACTTAAAAAAAAAATATAATTGTTATGTTTAGAAAATATTATATTATTACATATTATAGATTTTTTTTTGAAACAATTAAATATTATCCTATATGTTAATTTTTAAGTATCAAATCATCTTATTCAGTCCAATTTAATGTAAATACAATTTTTTGGAGATCGAGTTATATGATTGAGTCATTTGATTCCATCCGATTCAGTTATACGGTTTAATCAATGATTGAATAGTTCGATCAATGATCAATAACTTAGTATCTTTATCGAGTCGATCACCAAACCGATTTTTAAAACTATGCTTAGAAGTTTCATACTTGCACTTCACCCCATTCAACATACACACTGCACCCTCAACATAATATATGCTTATTATAATTGTGTTGCAACTAACACCTTTACAAAGCCCAATGGATTCTAGCAATCTTTCATAAGCCAAGCGGATAGCTTGCAAAATTCTTGTCTTATCAAAAAGTGTCATCCCCAGTGAAGTTGTCATTTCTGTCGCGTCATTTTTCGGAGGTCAAGCCATTTTATTAGCATAGATTCACTATTTTATTTCACGACTGAACTTTTAATTTTTTCAAAAGAAAGTGGAAAAAGGTTCAAATACCACATTTTTAAAGATTAAGGGTTTGGGAGTTAGTTATGTTTAGGGAAGGTGTTAGCACCCTAAATATCCATAATATTCTATGGGAACCTCTTGATTTTATTTAATTAATGTGTCATAAACTTGCTTGTTTAGAAATGTAATTTGAAATGATAAAAAGAAAAAAAAAGACCTATTTTATCTACATTTTTATTGATTTGGAAGGACTAGGTCCTTTGCCTACGTACCCGTGAGGGATCAAAACATCGTAGTTCGGGGTAAAAATTGACGTTTGATTTGTTATATGTTTTTTATTAGTTTTTGAAAAAGGTTTTAAAATAAAAAGCCAAGTGGAAAATAGAATTGGTTTGTGTTTTTTATATTAAAAGAAAGATGACTCAACGTATGATTAAATGGATTGAAACTTGATTAAGAAAGTAAAATAAAAAGGGAATCACTTGATTGTAGATCAAGGTTTATTATGAAAATATTTTTGTGATTTTTGTTATTTGAAAATTTTTGTTGTTTTGGAATAATTATGAAAATTAAACTAACGGAGCAATAAAAATAAAAGCGCGTGGACTTTTGTAGTGACGTTGGATCACCACAAAATCCCTAACCTAATTTTTTTGCATTTTTTGACATATATAAAG
>Ga0228711_1010989_pt1 | contig 11694 bp, 3 predicted proteins | sample MedpolnodulmetaG_2_FD_177996 | JGI IMG/M metagenome (GOLD analysis project Ga0228711, IMG submission 177996) | Root nodule microbial communities from Medicago polymorpha collected in Santa Monica, California, United States - brown nodules | ecosystem: Host-associated > Plants > Roots > Nodule...
GCTAGAAATTCAATATAAATGCTAGGTGATGCCTGAACCTCATACAAAACAAACCAAACAAAACAGAACAAACAGAAATAGAAATCCTCCGAAAACCAACAAGGTGGGAGGGGAAACAGTCAAGTCATATCTAATCTATTGTTGGGTAAACCAAGCCTATATGAACACAGGAACCAGAAATGCCTTGACAAAAACTCAAGCAGTTTTTCCATCTTGCCCTCAGCTGCCAAGGAACTCCTATAGCTTCACATTACAATAATAGAATATAGGCTTAATTGCACTTTTGGCCCCCTATCTTTTCAAAAGTTGCGATTTTGGCCCCCTAACTAATTAAAATACAAAACAGCCCCGTATGTATTGGATCTTTGGCAGTTTTGACCCCCAAAGCCACTTTTGACTTAGTCTTCGCTGACGTGGCACCCCCTAACTAATTACACGTGGCACCTCACTTAAGAGATGTGGGTGCCACGTCAGCGAAGACTAAGTCAAAAGTGGCCTTGGAGGCCAAAACTGCCAAAGATCCAATACATAGGGGGCTGTTTTGTATTTTAATTAGTTAGGGGGCCAAAATCGCAACTTTTGAAAAGATAGGGGGCCAAAAGTGCAATTAAGCCTAGAATATATAGTAAAACCTAACACACTCTAACTTACTAATATAAAGGCCCAATAATTTATGCCTAATACTTTATTATCTAACACTGACACATTCAAACTCATGATGCATCAACAAGAGGCATTGTGAGTTTGTCAAACAAAATTTGAAAAACATACTAAATAATATAAAGTTCTAACACTACCCCTAAAGCTGAAGCTTACTAAGATTTAAGCTTGTTACAAATTAACCAAGAAAAATGTATCACATCAACGGTTTATAGAACCAATGGAGAGCAGCAAGAACCATCACCATCAACCAGTCAATGAGAGAACCATCAGAATAGAAGACTCAAGTCAAACCAAACCAAACAAAAAAACTGGTATAGAGAAGCAACCATATTGAAGAACCAATAGAGAAAGGAACCAAACTGAAGAATTAAAAGGGTGAGAAAAAATCAATCACAAAAATCGATAGAGGGCGAAGTGCAATCAATAAGAAGAATAAAAAAGGGGAGCAGTGCAATCAGTCAGAATAATCAAAAGGGAGAGAAGTTCAATCAATCAGAAGAATTTAAAGGGGGAAAACTGCAATCAATCACAAGAATAAAAAAAAAAATAGACACAATGAAACAAAAGAGGAAGCAAAACCAACGAAGAGAACCAACATCACAAGTTTAAGACCCAAAATCCAAACACACCAAAACCCATAAATAACAATACCAAATTTTGGGTGGAATGATGCAAAATTCCAAAATTTTAATTTCCAAACCAATCATAAAAAATCCAAATAAACATTCCCAAATTTTGGTTATGGAACACAACAACGTAACATATGCGAGTTGTTCAACGAGGATCAATAGCTTAACATTACAAAAGATTACTAGTCTTATTTTTTAATATATGTTACAAACATTTCTTTTAAAAACATTCCAAAAATAAAAACAATAAATCAACAGTTGAAAAAAATATACATTATCCGAACTCCCTGAAAAATCATTAGTCAAACACAATATCAACGTCATTGCTTATTATAAATTTCTTAAAACTTCTTTGTAAACAATATTTGAAGTTAAATTAATATCTTCACCATCATAATCGACAGTATGTTCAAGCCTTTCCTTGAAGTAACTCTTAAATTGCAGCATATAATTGAGTATATTAGAAATCTCTATGTTTATAGTGGTGAAGTAGAGATATGAGATAAGAGGAGAGCGAAATTGGAATTATGTCGTCAAAATTGGAGGGCAAAATAGACATTTTATCCAATTACGGTTTGCATTAGAGTTTGCAAACAGTTCTCCAAAAAGATATCATACTCTTTTTTCTTAAAATCATGTTTGCAATGATATTTAGAGTATAAATAGTTAAGTTGGTTTAATCTAAAGATTGAAAAGTTGAAGGTCAAGGGTTCGAATCCTGACAAAAAGAAATGAAAATATTAACATAACAAATAATATACTATTTCACACCTTTTTTCTAGAAATCAGATATAAAATAATATTTACAAGTTTGCCATCTTGTTTTTATTTCATATTTGACCCACTTAAAGAAATGGAAGAACACGGAATCAAACATCACTTGGTCGCACACGTACTTGAATCTCGTTATGTTGGATATTAAAAGTCGAACAAAAAAGAACCCAAGGTAGATAAAAAGTGGAATAATTCGTTCATATTATGCTCCATGTGCCAAAAATCTAATTTAGGGGCAAAAAATACCCACAAATCCAATGTCTAAATGATGTTGAGTTTGATGTCTCGATGAGGCTAGGTGATATGCAAGAGTGTAATAACGAAAAGATATTAATTGATAATTTCTCTTCAACTGAAGTGTAAAAAATTAATTAAATTGGATATAATCACATATGTTGCTACTGTGTTGGTATGAAAAACTGAAAATACCTTCAACCGGAAGAGTTAAAGTCGGACATTGGAAACACATTCAATCAGACATGTTGGGAGAGTATTGAAGGAAAAATCTCATACTCTTGTAAACAATTTCATGAATTGAGTATAAAGCATGTGGTTAGAAGAGCTTTATGAATGTTCTTTTAAACATAAAAGGAAAAAAATATACATATAAAATCAAGATAGTTAAAGAACAGAAAATTTTGTAAAAATATATATAAATCCGATTTAAAAATAACACACAACAAAGACCAACTCATTAGATCTTTCCACCATGATCTGGATATCATTCAAATGGACTCATATTCTACTGAAGAAATTTGGTCCATCTTTGATATTTGATGCCAGAACGGAAGACTTATCTCCATGTTCTTAGGCAATTGTTAAGGAAAATTGGCCACGTGTCTTGATGGCTATAGATCTATTGTTTGGTATGAAACCCAATATTCGATTCAACCATACTTCAGTAGAATGCCATAATCCACGTTGTGTCACCTCCCAAGATTGCTTAATTTGCGACTGTGGACGAAAAGAAAAGGTTGCTCAATAATCAACAAATGATTACACTTCAGAAAAGGGAGTTTTTGTACCAAATTATTTTGTGTCAGTACTTGGTTGAAATCTCAGGTAGCTTAACAAGCTAGGTTGGAAATGGACTCGTAAAAGGGTTGAGTAGGGCTAGAGACGCAACCATGTGAATGGGCAAGGCTAAGTTCCATCAACTGAGCATCAAGTGAATATAAAGGAAACCATCAAGACTCTTAATTAAATGAAAAATACAAATAATTCGACTGCTTGATGAGAACCTAAAATGAAATTTTAGACACAATCTTCAAGAGTTAAATTTTAGTTTCAAGAATAAAGGAGATTTATGAGCTTGAAACACTGCACATTTTGTTTTTTGTCTTTGTTTTATTTATTTTGTAGTAAAAAGTGTTGGAAAAAATTTGTTTTAATTAGTCCCAAGACATAAGTTTATGTGATGTTTATGAGTATGATGCAGTTCTTTTGTTCTAATAAAAGTGGGCTGAATAATGCTGCGTGAAGAGCATGGAAGACAAAGTCTTTAAGAGGACAGAAAACGGACGGTCTGGGCTTCAGACCGTGCACTTTTCAACTTCTATCACACAGGGCACACTAAAACACACGGTCACTCCCAGTACCTCGCTAAAACGCACGGTCTGGATCCGAGACACGCTAAAACGCACAAACCGTGTTTTTCTTTCTATTTTACCACATTCTTCATGCCTTTTTTTTATCCTTTCTTGCTTGTACTTCAACCTGAAATAAAACCAATGTGTTTGTAGTAAAATAGCTCTAAACTAGAATTAAAACTAACAAAACTTTATTGAATTTGAAAGCTAAAAACACGACAAACTACGACTTTTCAAAGCCCACAAAACACACACCTCTTAGGTTTTGTTTGCGAGTTTTGAGGGAAAGGAAAGGAAAGGCTAAGGAGGGGAGGGGAAGGAAAGGGAGGGAAGGGAGAAAGGAGGGAAAACCTTCCCCTTGTTTGGGAGTAAAAGAAACCAACAAGGAAAGGAGATGGAGGGCTTATGTTATAATTTTACTATTTTTCCGTTTTTTCTCTTACAATGAATACATTATGTTATACATTGTAATTTATCTTGAAATTTATTCAAAACAACTTATCTCATAAAAAACAAATTATTACGATCTATTTTTTTATTTAAAAAACAGCTTATTATAATAAATAAAAAAGCTTATTACGATATCATTTTAAAAAACAAATTATTCAAAACAACTTATTTATACAAAATAGTTTATTAAGACCTTTTTTAAAAAAACAACTTACTCAAAAGCCCACAAAACACACACCTCTTACAGTCTTCAACCGCCAAAAGATGTCTTCTCACAAGATTAACCTTGGTTGGAATGCGATCAAGAATCAAGGTGCACGAGAATGCCAACGCCTTTGACGGTGCCTTATTCTTCCCAAGATTTTGGAACACTACCTCCTCCTCCCCACCCCAAACCTCAAGTATGATAATCCCATCATTCAAGCAAAAGTATTATCAAACTAAAACATTTCACGAAATAAGGGACGTTAATTAGTAATAATCAACCAACGTGGGTTGCCTGTTATGAACTGATGCGTAACATTCTGAGCTTGATGCACCAACACCAAAGTCCGGATGGATAAGCTTTTAGGAGGGAATCAATGTCTCTCTTTCAACTTGACTCTCAGGGTTATTAATTCATTTATTCATAAAGAGTCATCATTGGACCTTATAGAGAAAGGTTCCCCTTTCCTTGCTATAACTCTTGAGATATTGGAGACGTCACCAATTTAGTCTTCTTCTCTTCCGGAGGTTATACATGATGAAGATTTGGATTGATACTTTGGTGATGATGGACCTCGCTCCCCAGCTTCTTCAGTGATTAGGGTAGATCAGAGTCATATTGAAGTAGTATTACAATGTGACATCCAAACGAATGTAGCTGAAGATGTGAACCTCGCAACTATATCATATTTTTTGGGATCTTCTAATTTATGCTTCTTAGATAAAAAGAAGTCTTCAAGCATCTTTCCTATAAGTGACCTTTCAAGAGGACAGTTGGGATTCAAGGACCAGTTTGATTAAGTTACTCATGGTTTTGATCATATTAAGACCATTCAAGAGAACAAAGAGGAGCTTAGGAATATGTTGATAAAGACACAAACTTGGGCATCACCTTCTTGCTGTGTTTGCTGGCCATAAATTACAAGGTGGATATGATCGATTCTACAGTTTCCAAAACCCTCCTCCCAAAATTTTCACTCGATAATTTATGTTCCCTATCAGGTGTTTACCAATACAATCAAACCCATTTTCAGACCAAACAAATTTAGAATAGTCGCATCAACAATGAGAAATGATAGCAAACAACAACCTTCTATTAAAACTTGGGGTAATGTAAGTATACCGTATTCCAATCTTTGTTAGTTTTATTTTTTATTGACTACTATGTACTTAGGATTCAAGAGTAGCTTAATGTTATATTGACATGATCGAGAACCCTATGATAGCGAGAAATATGTACCTAACGTGTACATTAAAAAATCCAAAACTTTTTCACTACAGTGAAAAAAAGGGAGAATAAGAGGGTGTCGAATGCGGGATAAGTGTCTACTCGAGTTAAACAGTTCAGGTGACAAAAGACAACTTGATCGAAATTGGTGCCCCTTTTCCCCTTTTTTTTATATCATATATCCACTTTCTCTCTTATCTATCAAAGCTCTCAAACCGGGATCCATAATTCAATTCTGCAACTATATACAAAACCCCTAACGAGTATTATCCTTACTGATCCACAGTCAATCAATGGCATTACGCAGAAGAACATTGCTCAAAGTTATCGTTCTAGGAGACAGTGGGTATGTGAATAAACTTCATTTTATGGTACATTTTTGCCTCTTTCCCTTTTGTCTAATTCTATTTTTTAATTTTTCTCAGGGTTGGAAAAACATCATTGATGAATCAGTATCCTTTACAATTTCTCATTTGTTAGCCGATTTAATCTTCATTAATTAATTGCTTCATTTGCAAGATTTTGGTATTAGTGTTTTTTATTTCGATTGGGATTCATCGTATTGAGTAGAATGTGGAATCATAGAATATACCACTAGCCTAGGTTTTAAATTGTGCCAAATTTGTTGTGGTTTCGTAGCAATCTTTGATATTATGGAGGATTGTGATCAAATGCAGCCTCAACTACAATCACAGAGAAATCAAAAACCCTAATTTTGCAGCTTAGATTGTAGTCATATACCTCAATTGCAATGTTTAGTCCTTGCAAATAGGCGCCATTTAAAATTTCGTCCCTGTAATCGCTAATCCTGGCGATTTACCCTTGCAAAGTTTAATCATTTAAAATTTCGTCCCTTAACCCACTCAATGACTGCCACGTCATCAAATTTCGTCCCTTAACCCACTTACGTGGCAGTCATTCAGTGGGTTAAGGGACAGAATTTTAAATGATTAAACTTTGCAAGGGTAAATCGCCAGGATTAGCGATTACAGGGACGAAATTTTAAATGACGCCTATTTGCAAGGACTAAACATACCTTTAAGCCTTTAAACAATATGTCTTACTTCAAATCAGCCAAATTGCAGTAAAGGATCATCCCGATCATTGATATTAATGAAAATTGTAGTTAAATGAGGCTTCGATTTTGATCACAATGAAATTAAAAACCCTAATATCGTAGCTATGGCTGAAGTCTTAGACCTTTATTTAAAACTATGTGTTTCACTTCAAAGCAGACAAATTGTGGTAACAGTTCATAGCTATCTTTGATATTGGTGAAAATTGTAGTCAAATGAGATATCAATCACAGGCACAAAAATATCAAAAATCCTAATGTTGCAGCTCAAACCGGAGTTTAATACTTTATTTAAAACATTGTGTCTCACATCTGAAAAGTCGAATCGATTATTTTCTATTACAATTTGAAATAATATATGGAAAATACTACTTGTTATACTCGATGACTATTGTTGGTAGGCAGCAAGTAGTGATCCATACATTTTTCTCTTATTCTAACGACTACCATTCTTAATCATTCGTAAATTATGGCCATTTAAAACTACTCTAAAATGTATTGTTTATGCTCTCTATCATTAAAATAGGTTGGGAACACAATTAGGTTGATACACGTTTTATGTCGTTGAGTTTCTTTAAATTTGATGCTTCTTTAAAACTTGAGTATTTGATTTAGATGAAGTTATGTTTATTCAAGTACAACAGGTGGGCCATTAACTACTTCTATAGATATGCACTCAAGAAGTTTAGTCAGAAATGTAAGGGTACAATAGGTGCTGATTTTGTTACTAAAGAATTACAGGTCGATAACAAACTCGTTACATTACAGGTAGGTTTTCTAGTTCATTTGCATTTCTGTATTCTTATTTTTATCAAGTGGTATTATGCTAATTGTGTATATTTCATTGCTTTGTGTGTCGGGATTGTAGATATGGGACACTGAAGGAAGAGAGACATTTCAAAGTGTTTGTGCTGACTTTTATAGAGGGGCTGATTGTTGCGTTCTAGTATATGATGTTAACTCTATGGAGTCATTTGATATTCTTGATTCCTGGCACGATGACTTTCTCAAAAAGGTTTGCTATGTCCTCTCTATCTTTATGATTTTGTTCCTTGTTACTATGCCATCTTATAATTTGTTTTTAGGCTATATGTATCAAGAAGTTGATTCCTTCAAGTGCATTTCAGATGTATGGGAAACAATCTGAATATATGCTGCTTTGAAATTATGATGGAAAAAGAGAACCTCATTTCTTTATGTGTATCGGATTACTGTTCGTAAATAGATCTGAATACTAATTTTAAACTTTATGGTATTAATAATTGCAAAAGTAATTGATTTTGATTATTTCATATAGCTTTATTATGTTTGGATATGTATTACCATCCAAGAGGGAGATTCATTCTAGAAGAATAAGCCTTCCTTCACAATAGCATATGACATAAAGTAATTTAAGCATTTCTTGCTTGTTTTCTTTTGATTTTCGAACATGTTCTAATATTGGCGAATGTTATTGTGTGTTATCGTTTAAAAAGGACTTGCAGAATGCTTACATTTATTTGATCTCTGATTGGAACTAATTAATAAATAAGGGAATAACCCTGCAAAATGCTAGCAATCGAAGAGGTATTGTTAAGTTTGTCTACACAACCAAAAAACCCACTTAGGATTTGTTAAATGTTGTCAATTGGTTATAGCAAAAACTTGTGGATTGTTAAAATACTTCCATGCAATAGCACGCCTAAAACTGCTATTTGACAACATTTTGAACCAAATAGCATATCGTGGAACAATAGTAGTTTGTTCAAATTCCTCTATGTTATAAGAAATTATGTCATTCCATTTCTCCATCCTCTGGATGACAGTTTCTATATGGCCGTTTCTAGTGGCCAAGCAGTTAGTTTAGGTATAAATCAGGGATCGTTGCTTTTTGCGCAAGCACTCGAGTGAAAGTTAGTGTCTTGTGAAAATTCTCCATATTAAAGATTACAACTATTTAATATGAGACATCGTGCAAGCTTTCAAGGCCTAACAGACTGGTGCCAAAGTCACGCTAAATTAACCTTAGATGACTACTATACTCCTATACTAAGATACACGATATTACATACACACTTTGTTGTTATTTAGCAGGTTTGGATGTGTTTTTCTTGTCGTCTTTTAGTTTTATGGAGCATGGACTTTAATGGATTTTTCTTTTCTTATCTTTGAAGTTTTGTTATATTTATTCTTCTTTCATTTCTATATGGACATTCATGTGTTCTTTTCACTTTTGGTTTCCTATTTCAATTTGAGATAGGTTTTGGTTATGACTAATCTTTTGTGACATAGGGAAATGCTTCGAATCATGGGATTTCTCCATTTATTTTGCTTGGAAACAAAGTTGATATTGATGGCGGGAAAAGTCGAGTGGTATGCAAATGCTATTGCAGTTATATAATTCGTCATCTCTCGCTCAAGGGTCTAATTATGTTCTATACAGGTTCCTGAGAAGAAAGCAAAGAAATGGTGTGCCTCAAAAGGGAATATTCCCTACTTTGAGACTTCTGCAAAAGAGGACTTCAATGTTGATGATGCATTCCTTTGTATTGCCAAAACTGCTTTAGCCAATGAGCGTGACAAGGACATGTAAGATTTACTTTTGATTTGCATGCTGATATAAAATATCACATGTATGTATGTGTATGTCGGTGGTATTAAATTTAAATTTTAACTATAAATTTCTAAGTATATTTATACGGATGACAATTGGATTTAGGCCTGATAGATACCCTAAAAAAATACCCACAACAGGTAGGGTAAAACCCCGCTTTCATGGATCCAGGCTTGGGTTGACATGTCACATTTAACTTCTCCGAAATTGGAACGAAACATTTACATGGTGGATGGTTATGTTTAGTGCATACATATGTTCTATGCTTCAACTTTTGAATTTTACATTTCCTTATCCTTTGCAGATGTGTTCAACCTATTCCTTGGCCTGCTATGACGGAGAATGAACAGAGAGTTGGATGTGCATGTTGGTTTGAATTTCTCTCTACTACATTGACACAAGTTCTTCATACACTTTTTGGAAAAAGAATATGAGATGTTGTCATTGTACTCCTGTTTGACTTGTGATCCAACATTATAATTTTCATTTCAATAATTTAGGCTGGATATACTTTGTGAAAACATTTTTAGTTTTATTTATGTTTGTTTTAAATTGGTAATAATGGAGGAATAGTCGTGTAGTAAACAATTGTTAAGAAAAATACATTACAAAAATAATTATGTCAAATCAATAAATTACATCTTAGAAAGAATGAAAACAATATTTTGGTATTTTCAGAAGGGCAATACTTATATATAGTTCAATATATGCAAGCTCTTACGGTGTACGTGGCAGCTTCACCCACCTATGCCACTTGTTATATTAAGATAGGCCAACCGTAAAAAAAACATATATAATATAACTATGTATAAGTTTTATGCTTTTCAACATTTCTAAAAATGATATATATGTTCTAAAAAGTTGAAAATAAAAAGTGATGAAGAAAATATTAGATTTATTCTCTTATGTATACAAGCTTAGGACATATTTGGCTCTTGCAATTGTTATATGTATGTATATTTTAAAATACTCCCTTATTACATGGCATCACATTAGAAGGTGTGTTAAAAGGAGTAGGTTTGAGGGTTTGTCCCTTGTATTGTTGTATGTAATTAGTTGAAGTGAAAATATTACTTTTATGTTACATATTTGTCTCATAATGGTCGACAGTTTGCTAAATGAGTTCAATATCTAGTTTTGACTATGTTTCATTAAAAGTTTTCAAGAGAACTTTTTTTAACAAAATAAACGATATTCATTCATTTAAATTAATAAAGTAAATTGATATGATATAATTTGAAAGTCTCTAAAAATTAAAAAGATGAATCATCAAACAAACTCAAAACATTAATGTTAATAAGCAAAATACATAAACCTTAGAATGTAACTATTCAAGTGTTAGAAATATTCATGGCTCCGGATCTGGAATGTTGAATATGCCAAATGTATTGATTGTATCAGCAACATGTAAGTACTGGTTTGCAAAACAGTAAGTACTGGACATGATAGTATAAGACAAAACAGCACAACACAAGGTAGAACAACACAGAACAAATTTTCACAACAACATTTATGTTCTTAGACAACGCAAGAAATGCGCTGGGTAATACAAAAAAACCGTTGTCGTTAGCAACCAGAATGGTTTCTTTGCCGTGGCAAACCGAGGGGTTGTCTTTTCCTTTCGCAACGGTTTTTAAGTTAGACCGCAATGGGAATGATAAAACCGTAAGCCTAGGTATCCTTTAAAGAACGGTTTATAAATTTCACAACAACAACGCTTTTATGCCGTTGCCAATAAAAACCGTTGTCCTAACTACATTTTCAAAACGGTTTTCAAGTTTGATATTCCAACGCATATCTGCCGTTGGTATAACTAAAACCGTTTTGATAGAGCAGTTTTGAAATGTGTTATTATAAGCTATTGCTATGATTTTTAACCGTTGTGATTAAACAATAATTAAAAAAAAATGGAAACGGTATTGATTGTTATTATTAACCTTCAATTGTTTGTCAATCATATATATATAGACAACAAAGTAAGTGCTCAAGTCTTGAATGTACATAGTAATACAAAAGGTCATTCATCATTGACCACAGTCAAAACATCTTTAAGAAAAAAACTTAAGCATCAAACATCTATCTCATCGTCTTTTGCTTCCAAATCTTGAAATTATTCTTTGATATCATCATTATTTTATCTACAAAAAAAAAATATGTTCAACTAGTAATAAATACAAACATTCCCTGTTCAGAACAAATATTAGACATGGCAAATGACATAATCTAAAGCAAAGGACAAGAAAGCGATATACCAAAATCAAATATTTATCAAATATCTATCAAAATATATTGTTTTGTTAATCATCAATGTATCAGTACTTTATTTGTAATATTGTTCAACACTAACACAAAATTACACAACCAATACATCAAGTCTTAAAAAACATAGCACAATTTTCATATAATACATTTAAAACATATTGTATGAAAGAAACAAGAATGTAGATCATAAATTATAGTTCAATCTTACCTCATTATCATCTGGAGCA
>Ga0228711_1010992_pt1 | contig 11693 bp, 5 predicted proteins | sample MedpolnodulmetaG_2_FD_177996 | JGI IMG/M metagenome (GOLD analysis project Ga0228711, IMG submission 177996) | Root nodule microbial communities from Medicago polymorpha collected in Santa Monica, California, United States - brown nodules | ecosystem: Host-associated > Plants > Roots > Nodule...
GAAGAGGGAAATCAAATTAGGGAGATAAGGTAAAGGAGATAAGCTGAAAAAAAAAAATAGGGGAAAACAGGTGAAAGAAAGGGAGAAGAGAGAGGTATAGTAACAGAGGAAAAGAAGAAAGAACAGAAAAAACATAGCTTTACACCTGATAAGGAACTCGCCAGAGGAACACACAGGCTTGCCGGAAATGGAGTTCGATGTGAAGAGAAGAGGATGGAAGCAGTTTAGGTGTTGAGAGGTTTACCATTTGGGTATTAGGTTGTGATTATATACGAATCACCAACTCTGTTTTTCTCTTTTAAAGTGGTCATGTGCAGCTGCTTTTATAATGTTACTATTACAAATCCTACAAATACTTATTTTTGGCAATTGCCACTGGTAATTGTGGCCGCTGTTGCCTGTTGCAGTGGTAGCAAAACAATCATAGCATATTGGAGTTTATAGCGTTTTGCACAAACCCTGTACACAATAGTTCTATGGCCCCACCTTCTTAGGAAAAAAAAAGATTTATGGCGCCATTATAGTTGCTATTTAACAAGAGTCTCTCCATAAAACATATTAGTATGCATTGCACTGCCCTGCCATTCCCTGAGTCTGACTTTATTGTGTTGACTTCTGATGCAGAGGGAAGTGTGCCGTTTAATCCCATCTTCCACAAGTGAAGACAGAAGGGTATGTTTTCTTTTCATCATTTGTTTTTCATTTCAAGATGGTATTGTCTTAGAACTGTGCACCGAATCTTATTTTAGCTTACCCGTACAGTATAATATTACTTATTTAGTGAGACTTCTAGGAGCTGCGAAATTATCTTGCAAGTTACTTGTTGTCATATGTTTTGGATGAATCTTGTTCTGAGCAAGGAATGGGAGACCAGTGTTTAACTGCTGGCTGAGATATACTTACCATTATCCCAATTTAGTATATTAAACAAAATATGTCTTGTCTCTTAGTCCCTTTTTAAGAATTTGGTTCTTTTTAAGTGGTTTGTATTTTAGTAGTAAAGTGTAGTACAAAATATAGAGTATGTTTTAACAACTCCATGGTTTGTTTACTTGTGCATATTTTAATAGTGTTGAAGTTGTGAAATTTTAAGTTAACAGGAGAGAGAGAGAGAGAGAGTAATAAGTTATTATATTATTGATAATAACTTCATACCGACTTGATGTCGATTTCATTTAAATGACTAAATAATAATCTTCTTATTATAGGGAAATCAGGAAACAAATAGTAATACTAATAAGTAAGAAATCTGGGAAATAATTTTAGATTGTAGGTTAAGTAGTGACGGAAAATGGTTGCTGGAAGTGATAATGGTCGAAAAAGAAGATAATGGCAAAAAAGAGGAAATTATTATTACATTCCCAAACTTCTGGAAACTCGGCTGTAGAATAGTGACAGGACATGTCACTGATGATCGAACCAAACTCTAGATATCATGTTGAAGTGGTTTGGATTTTACATAGGACGCCACGCCAGAAAAATAATAACTTTGAATATTATTGATAACTAGCTTTTAGACGGGCACTCTGTGCCTGTCTTTCCGCTCTTCTTATTGCGCTTATGAGTATAACTTACGAACAATAGTTTTTATGAAATTTTGATTAAAATTATAGGTATAGATAATAGATATTTTGCGCTTTCATATTGTAACAAACTATATTTATCCTTTTCAACAATATAACAAATATAATTTTTTTTTTAAAATATAATAAATATACTATAAATTCTTATCTTTTTGAATGACACCAACAAAAATAATGGTTAAATTTGCTCAAGGGTATAATTGAAAGGAGAAAAAGCCAGCCCAAAACGGTCTATTTTCTTTATATTTAGTATAGAGAACTTCATACCGACTTGATATTGACTTTGAGTACTAATCCCTATTTATAGGGAAATCAATATGCAAGATATTCTAAGAAAAGATAAGGTGATAAACCAATATTTTATAGCACAATAGATACTTTACTTTCTGACAAATAGTATTCATTTTCCAATTAAGAGTTAAAACTGTTACACTTTGCTCTCTAGGTTTCACCCTTCAGTGCAGAGAAGCCAAATTCCTTTCTTTCAACATCATAAATCATTCATATATATTTACGTTTACATGTAATACAAGTGAGAGTTGGAATGTGATATGTCCTCTTGTTGACCTTTTGTTTGTCAACCAGTTTCAGGATTTCGTATCATATTTAAAACAGAGGGATTGTGCTGGAGTTATAAAAGTCCCAGCTTCAAAATCCATATGGGCAAGGCTGCTATTTTTACTTCCTCATTCACTTGAAATGTGCTCGTTGCTTTCTATTGCACCCGATCCATCTGATTGCCTAATTGCTTTGGTTTTACCCAAAGAAACAAACTCTGACTGGTTATAATAATTGTCCAATCATAGGGTAAGATCATTGAGCATCACGTACGTAAGTTTTTATGCTTTTTGCTTGAGATGTAGGATTCTTTTTAGAGAGAAGCAAATACATATAACTCAAGATGTGTAGAGCTGTCAAAATGGGTAAATCTGGCCCACCTAGATTAGCATAACATCGATTTGAAGTTACTATCACATATCATTTATAAATTTTTAATGAATTTAAAATAATTTGATATGTTATTGAGATACATCTCGAGTAACGTTATTCAATATAGAAGTGTTATGCTATTTTGACATATTTCAATTACATCAAATTATTTTAGTTTTATGTAAAATTTTGCTTACATGATTCATGTGATAGTAACTTTCAAACTAACAGTAAATTTTGTGGTATAAATATCAGATAAAAAGTTATCAACTGATGTAAATTATCCAAGTATTATAGTGTAGTTTGGCTTCTCGTTATATACATAAAACTTGACAGTAGTAGGTTTTTATGTTTGTGATGCTTCAATAGGATTTACTATCCATATAGCACGGCTTGGAGGTCGAATATGGAGGCACATAGAGAATTGAGGTGGTAGAGTATAGATAGATGGATACGCAATAGAATAGGTCGCACAGATAATAGAGTTGAGAGGCACGGTTATGAGGGCAAAATAAGACATGCGTTTCGTCCTATCGGTTAATTTAAAACTCGGTCTAAACTTAGGATAGAGATTATAAAGACCAGTTGGGATAAGATTAGAAAATGGTTTAATTTATCATATCCCTTTGAAGCATCAAACTGAAGATTAAACTTGATATGATAGGTTTGTCATTTCATGTCTCTTTACCCTGACTATCAAACAAACTTTTAAGGTGTACATTTTGCCATAATCAAATATTTATGGTATATTTGAGTTTGGTGGTATAGAGTGAAAAGAAGTGAAATGGGATGAAATTAGACAACATCTAGTTTTAAAATCCAACAACCTATTTCATTCCATTCTCCCCATAGTATTTTGACGAAAGAGAAGCTTTGGACAATTAAAATGTACAGCCACAACAAAGGTAGAAAAAAGACAGCATGATGAACAACACCATGGTCTCAAACACCAACTTAATCTTAAAAATCACATAATTTATAAAGGAAAATGGCCAATAATTCCTCTTCCACTTAAATGCAGACAAAAAGTTCTTCTGCATCCATGATTCCTTGCTTAGCCTCTTGAAGAACCATCTCTTGATACATCCCATGTCCTTGGACCGTCTCAATAACCTATGTGAATCTTCTCACTCTTTAGCATTTAGGGTTTTTCTTGTTGCCTTACATGTAGAAGAAATAATTTCAGTTTTATAGTGGGGAAGTGAAATGTTAGTGGAGGATTGAGGGATAAAGTATTTTCTTAGTTCTTACAATGCGGTTGATTCTTAGACCAATATAGCATTCTTAATTCTATTAACTTAGCAAAAGATGCTTTGCAAACTAAAGACCAAAACGAATATGTTGAAATGGAGATAATTATTATATACTAATAAAAGTGTAAGCTTTGTTAGTGAGAAGATTTGAGTGGGTGGGTGCACAAGGGCAGCTAGCATTTCATAATGTGTGGAATATTCTACCGAAAGCTCAACCATAAAACTTTAAACTCTCGGGTTTGTTATTCCATTCAAAGTACAAAATGTCTAGGATATATTTACTAGGAGCAATCCATGATTAACCAACGGCTAATACAACATCTTGGTTTGACAAACAGAAAATAATATACTCCCTTCGTCTGAAATTATTTTGGGAAAAAAAAGTCTCAAATTGATGAGCTAAAGTTTCCGACAAAATAGAGCAATCGGCTTATGGCACCGCACTAGGTATTTTAGAGCAGGAACTGCACGCAGGTTACCATACCTTGACAGTTTCAGATGATGATACTCATTGTCCCCGGCAGACCCTTGCGCTAGGGCCTGCCGATAAAAAATCAATATTGTCTGTCATTGGTGTGTTGCTGCTTCCTACGTTCGCATTTTCTTGGCCGCGGGTCCTCTTTCTTCTTTCCAATTCAAGATATCATTTAATCAAAATTCATGTTGGTTACTGTAGTTGGCGTTGCTGATTGATATGCATCAAAGACTTTTTAATGGTTAGCCTAATTACCCACTAATCAGTGTGTAGACTAGTAACAGCAAATTGGCTAACGCTGCCTTGTGCCTGAATTCCACCAGTCACCACCTTTCTCCATGAGCCGACGTGACTTACTCATTGTTTTGCCGTGACGCAATTCTGCTTGTAACTCTTACTCTGGTCCCCATTGCCTTTTACCATCATCCGATGCTAATTCGAATAACCTAGCTAGGGCAAAACTTATCAGTGTGCCCTAATAAGCCGCATAAGAAGTAGAATTTTCCTATATTTTCGTACTTCAGTACAACAGTGATCCATCCTCCTCTGGATTGTTTAATTTTCTGTTCATTCTTTGTTATGCGAAGAAGAAAAAAACATTCAACGATTTATACAACTAATATAAGCAAATTAAGCCAACGTAGACGAGGTTCAGTATAAATGATTGGAGACAAAAATGTTTGTCAAAAGTTATATAAAACAAGAATGAATTTCTTGCATTATTTTAAAATTATTTCTTGAACTTTTAAGTCCAATAAAAATAGCCAACATAACCGCATATCTCAATATAGATGCTCAATGGCTAAAGTCGCAACGGTAGCAAGAAAACTCATCTCATCTCATCGTTCAATTTAGAAACAGAAGGTTCATGAACTATCTTTTCCTCAGCCAGTCTTCGACCGCAGTAAAAAGGTCCTTCATAAAGACCCGAAACATCCCAATTTACACCACGCGGATCTGTAGCGAAATGAGGTATTCCAAACCTACACCCAGTAATCAAATTATCGTAATATTGTGTTGCACAAAGTTTAAGGACTTGAGAAGAAGGATATTTTTTGACCAAACTTTTGAGGTAATCTTGGCCTTTTGTAGCCTTTTCTATTATCATCTCTAAATATAATTTGCAAAAGGTAAGATAATCTTTGGCCAAAGTAATTTGAGGGTTGGATTCTAGAAGTTTCAATCAAGCTTGACGTTGATCATCCAGCAAATAACTATCTTCACATACAATTTCATACAGTTCAGGGCTGGGTTTAGGGCTAGGTGTTGGTGAAATGGCATGAGAAATAGAGATCATTGAAATGGTGAGCAAGAGGGATAAATATGTTGAGGGAGCCATTGTGAGGATGATGATCAAGTTATTTTAGAGCTCTTAATTTATAGACTTATTATGGTATCCTCTTAATTAGAAATTAAAACTATGTTTTTGAAAATTACCGTTTCAAAATTTGTATAAAATCAGTCAAAAAGTATTTGTATATTAAAGAGTAGATCATGAACTGAACATGACAACCAGACAAAACCCCTAAAAAAAGATGATAACCAGACAAAAAAGCATTATATTTTATTTTGTTGTATGTGAATCGAGTATTCTATGGGTGCAACGACTGATATTAATCTCTCGAGCTGTGTAGGACTGCAATGGATGACTAAGATCTCTTTCAAGAGATTTAACATTGCTAATTCAAATAAAACTCTCTTTGAATTATAAGATATATAATATTTTTTGTAAAAGCTAAAGAAACATAAATACACTAAAACATTCTTCGCACAACATATTCTATGAATAAAATAACTACAATATAGTCAAAAATAAAAAGACATATTATGCCTTTTTTGAAAAATAAGACATATTATGTCTCAAAAATACTTAAACCAAGATACATATATGCCTAAACTAGAGGTGTTCAAATTCAGACCGATCCAAATTAAAACCGCAAACCGATCAAAAGAAAAAACGAAAACGGCACAATTCGAATAATATTTGATGTGTTTGGATGACATTTTACGAAAACCGATCGGATTGGATCGAATTTTGGATTGATTTTTCAAAACCGGATCAAACCGAACCGAGCCGCATACATATATTTTTATATATTTCCATTTTTATAAGTATAATATATTATATTAAGCTATTTTTATTTTTCTTTTTGATTCTTTTAATACTACATATAAGTTTAATTTAATCTATTTTGTTTCTATTTCATATATTTCAAAGATAATCAATCATTTTTACTTCGTACTATTAATTTTTTTTTATAAATCGCATGTTATATTTTCTATCAAGCCGATTATTTTATCATATTTTTATAAGATTATTATTAATAAAAAAAAGTTTACAATTTGTAAATCCAAAAATCGATCCAAATTAAACCGCATTAAATTTGATCGGATCAGATCGATTTTTAAAAATTAATCATCCAAAACCAAACCGAACCACATATAATTTTATCTTTGGATCGAATGAATTTTTACCTCAAAACCGATCCAAACCGGGTCACGAACACCCTTAACCTAAACGACATTAGTTCCCCGAAAAAACTAGGGTTGAAAGCTCCAATGGTAAAGATCAGAATTATATTATATTGATGATGATGATTGTCCCTGCATTGTTTATGGAGCTCTAATTGACCATATGCATGCAAATGGATTGGATGACTTCACACATTTGTCTATACAGACTATTATTTGATAAAACACTGAAAAAATCTATTCTCCTCCTGAAAAAATCTGTATTCTCCTCCCGCTAAATCTATCTAATCATCTTTCACATTTGTCTAATTACTATTATTTGAACCGGATGCCACCTCTACCGACATCTGTCGGACCTTCATCCACATTCATCATTCATATCTGTCACATATGCCTATTTATTGATAGATAAACTTAATATAGCTTGCTAAATTTATCCTTAAGAACTTCTCCTTCCACCCCCTCTCTATGCCACAAACATCTTCCCTACTCACTTCATTCCTTAATATATGTAATTTTTGGAATGTTTTCCTATTATCAATGATGTTAAAATTGTTTATAGTATACCCTTATATTTCATTTCCCTCACTTCATTATATAATGTCGATCTTCATGGCTAAATAACACAACTTTTATCACGCTCCTTATAAAATGAAGAGTAAGAATGTTCTAAAAAAATAGAATTACGAGTTAGGTAGTATTCCATTTCATTATTCTTTCTTGCAAAAATTATCACTTTCTATGGGCCAATGCTGCATTATTTCCACCCCGGATTCACACTTTCTTCGGTAAAACAATTTTACCATATTAAAAATAAATCAAATTTTTACTCTGATTGGAATATATCGTAATAGCAAAATATAAGATTATCTTAACACATAAAAAATATGTTATAAAAAAAAATATACAACTCAAAAAGAGATTTGTTTAAACTTCAAAAAATTCAAATCTAACTTTAGAAACACGATATTATTAAATCTTTTGAAAGAGGGTTTATCATTTATTGACTTCCTATACCTTGTTCAAGAGAACAATATTCGGTTAAAAAAAGACAATCATACAAATATTTTTTCTATAAAAAAAAGACTTGATGCAATTTTGACTGTTTTGATTTTAAGAAATAATATAAAAACAGAATCGATTCTCTTTTAGGCTTTCACATTTTTTTTCTATAACTTAACACATTTTCAGCTTTCACATGAAATGAAACACCAAATCCAACCAAACCATCAAACCTCAAAAACCAACCAAATCACAAACATAAAATCTAGTAAACTCCGATGAAGAACAAAAACAACCTTAACATAGTCACAGAAATGAACAACCACAACATCACTCACATCAATCTTAAATCACTTCCAATGGATCCAAATATTTGGAGCAAATTACCACCTGAAATTCTTGAATACATCCTTTCTTTTCTTCCTCTCAAAACCTTCATGTCTCTAAGATCAACTTGCAAAGGTTTTTGGCCATTGATTTTCTCTCCTTCATTCATCTCAAAACATTCATCATCTTCATCTTCTTCTTCTTCACCTTTCTCTTCTTTTCTCTTACTTTCTCATCCTCAATTCCACCGTCACTTTCCTCTCTATGATTGCAACCTTGGAACATGGCGTAATATTTCTCTTTCTTTCTCTGATTCACTTCACTCTTCACCTTCTTTCACTACTCTTGTTTCTTCTGGTGGTCTTTTTTGTTTATCTGATTCACTTTCATGTTCTTTACTTGTTTGTAATCTTTTAGCCAAATCCAAAAGAAAGATTCAATATCCAAATTTCAATCTTCACATTGAACATCTTACATTTGTTACAACACCAAAAGGGTATATCATTTTTGTACTCTCTTCTGAATCAAATTCAAATAGTGTTTTTCTTTATGATTCAAGCTCAAGGGTTTTATCTTGGAGGAAATTCAATGGTTTTGGTCCAATTCTAAGTGATAACCCTCATCAACAAGGTGTTTACTTTAAAGGGTGTTTGTATTTTGCTACACCAGAACCTTTTTCTGTTGTGTATTTTGATTTGGAGAGTGGAAAATGGGAAAAACCAATTGGTGATTTACCTGAACAACTCACTTTTGTTAGATTGGTTAGTGTGAATGATGATGTTGGTGGAGAAGGTAAAAAACTGTTTTTGATTGGTGGGGTTGGGAGCAATGGAATTTCAAGGAGTATTAAATTGTGGGAAATGAATGAAGAAGGAAATTGGGTTGAGATTCAAAGTTTACCTGATCTTATGTGTAGGAAATTTGTGTCTGTTTGTTATCATAACTATGAACATGTTTATTGTTTTTGGCATGAAGGAATGATTTGTATTTGCTGTTATACTTGGCCAGAGATTTTGTATTATTTGGTTTCAAGAAGGACTTGGCATTGGCTTCCTAGGTGTCCTTCTTTGCCTTTTAAATGTAGCTGTGGTTTTAAGTGGTTCTCTTTTGTTCCCAAGTTGTATGCTGAAGTTTGAAGACTGAATGAAAGAGTGAATTTTTGAGTTTTTCTGTTTTATGGTTCTTGTAATGTATGTAAGGGTTGGGATTGTATTAGGACATGATGATCCAGATTCAGTTTTTATGTAATTTGCTTTTTATTTGTTTTTGTGACAGATTTTGGTATTGAATTTTGTCCAAGGGAATTGTTTGTTGGGAGATGATTTCTGATTTCATTCATGTGTGATTGTGTTTAAGGTTTTAAATTGATTGCATTTTTTTGTTACCGTCTTTTATTTTGTGGAGAATAACAGTATTCAAGCGGGATACTACTGTGTAGATTGCAATGCTTGTTTATTTTTGCTGCGGGTGTGTTCAACGCGTGTCATGATCAAAGCTATAGTTTGCAGCTTCTTCTAAATCATGGTCTATAGGCGTTTGAACGCCAGTTGAGTGTTTTTAGAAGTGAAACCAAACATATAGCAGTTGGAAATCTTTGCATATGTAATGCTATAACAGAGATTAAATTTTGCATATGCCTACTGACAAATGAAATTACTAAGTAGTATATGATTTCACCATACTTTAGTTCAAAGTTTTTCTTTTGCATATTTCTTGTTCTGATTGATTTAACGGTTGAACTAACTGTAAGACATTGTAAATTTATGAAACTTGTAATCTTGTGAGAAAGTGATCCAATAGTCAAATTATTCTTTGAATCAACAGTTTTGGTTAACTATGACACAGAAAATCATCACAAATACTATTATAATAATAATTAGTGATTAGTTATGATGAAAGACAGGTATAACATACCTATGAGTAAAAGATACTACTCACTCCGGTTTCAAATGTAAGAAACAAAAAAATAAAATTGGTGGTCTCAAATATAAGAAAAAGTATAGTAAAATGAACCTATTAAATGCTACAATTCCAAGTTTACTCTCATTAAATTCACTTCATCATTAATATCTTTACTACTCCAAGACAAGGGTAAAATTGAAAAAATATCACTTTCTATAATAACTTAAATGTAGTCAATCCACTTTCTTAATATGTGTGCATTATTTTTTTGTTTCTTACATTTGAAACCGGAGAGAGTGTATATTAGGTTTGGGATAATGAAACATTTGATTCTTCTCTTACATTTTCAATTACTAGTTAAATTTGTACCTTGCAACACAGCTACGTGTGAAAGGAAAAACAAAAGAATGGAAACCGTCATAGAAAATAAATGCATTGGAATGTCCCTATTGATACCGACAAAAGACGTGTGGCTTGCATTTGAGCTGCAATCAACAACATCACGATGATTTAAATGATTAATAACGTGTTGACTGGGTTAATTTTGGGTATAATTTTCAGGTAGCACTTAACTGACATTAGGATAGCATTTGGGTGACATTATAGTTGTTAATATTGGTGACATTGACCAACTACAATGTCATAAATGTACAAAAAAACAAAACATGCTTGAAAGGGAGAAAGAAGAAAGCCACTTGTGATATTGTGGTTGGTCAACGTCACAAATAGTAACCACAATATCACCCAACTATTATCTATAATTTTCGTAATATAAAGGAAAAGTGATGGGAGAGCCCAGCAAGGCCCATAGAAAAATGAAACAAATACTCTTGCAAGATGATAATCGATCTCTTTTAAATTAACTACCGGTGCTAAATTCAAATGTAACCATGGAAATGTAGTAACGTTTTTTAAAGGAGAAAATGTAGTAATGTTGAATTTCTTGAATAGGATTTTGTCACGTATTATGATCATGTCCAACTCAAAAACTAGTCTTTAAAATTGCAACAAGTAAAACCAATCCACTATGATAATACTTTGTTGCTAAAAAAAAAACACTTTGTCGTTGAACTACAGCTTCTAAAGTCTGAGAATATATACATTTCTATTTTCTAGAACACTTGACCTTTTCAAATGAGTTGAAAGCTACGTATGAGCTTTTTCTTTGATAATTAAAAGTTAAAACTTTTCTGTTGTGCAAAAGTTAAAAACATTTGTTTATATATAATTATCTTCAATTTTGGGAGAAATTAGTTGCAGTGTCAATCGAGCGATCTGGCTTACCTTCTAATTGAAGTCGGTCCAATATATTTCTGTTTTCAGTCAAATCCCAAACACATGTAATTGATTTATATATAAATAAAGATCAAAACCATATGATGTGATGTAAGATTTTTCAACTAGTAAAATGTTGACTCAGTTTCGTCATATGTGATATATGAGGTACTAACTCCAATTTTTCATAAATGAAAAAAAAATAAATTTAGTCACCTACATCTTTATTTATTTGAATGAATAGATTCACAAATATCCTTTAAAAAAGATTCACAAATATTTATTTACATAATTTATTGTTAATTTTCATATGTGATATATTGGTATATAAATATATTAATAATGTTAATTTTAAATTTACATTTTACTAAACCTTTTTCCATTTGACAAAACGTTAAATTAAACCGTCCTCGTGAACTTAACTCAATTAAGGATAATGTATAATATATGCAAGGTCCAAGTTCAAACCTCGGT
>Ga0228711_1010997_pt1 | contig 11684 bp, 6 predicted proteins | sample MedpolnodulmetaG_2_FD_177996 | JGI IMG/M metagenome (GOLD analysis project Ga0228711, IMG submission 177996) | Root nodule microbial communities from Medicago polymorpha collected in Santa Monica, California, United States - brown nodules | ecosystem: Host-associated > Plants > Roots > Nodule...
AACAAATAGCTCTTTATTTCATAAAATTAATAGTTAATTTAAAGATTTTTGTAGTAGGAGTACCGGTACACCATAATTTGCGGGTGTACCGTAGAAGTTTCCGCAAAATAATAGTTATTTACTCGTAGTCGGTGCTCCACGTAAGCCAAGCCCAAATCTTATAACAGTATCGGCGACACTGATATTACAGTCGACACAAACCCTAATTCCACCTTGCGGCCATTCTTCGTATCTCTACAATGACGAAGAAGAAAGAGCGAAACGTTAACCTCTCCGGTAAACCAAAGCACTCCAACGACGCTAACCGGAGCAATGACTCCAAGACCGAGAAGCGCTCCGCCGCCACCGTCCGCCGTCTCAAGATGTACAAAACCCGACCCGTTCGTAACCGTAAGGGTCATGTCTTGACTAACGAGTATCAATCCAAAGATCTTCCATGCACCAGAATCAAACCCGATCGTCAATGGTTCGGTATGTTCATTTTGAGGTTTTCGATTTTGTTCATTGCAATTCTTCAAATTCAGCTGGTTAATTTTAGGGTTTTGTTTTGGTTTTGTGATTTGTAGGGAATACTCGTGTTGTGAACCAGAAAGAGCTTGAGTTTTTTAGAGAAGAAATGGCGAAGCATAGTGCAAGTAATTACAATATTATTCTTAAGGGGAAGAATTTGCCTATGTCGCTTCTCAATGATTACCAGAAGGTTTGTTTAGCTTATTCACGAGCTAAATTTTTGCAAGGATTTTGTGCTTTGAATTGAAAATAAATTGTGTGAATTTATTGGTTTATGGATTTTGAATATTGTAGCAATCGAGGGTTCATCTTCTTGATAGAGAGCCTTTTTCGGATGCATTTGGACCTAAGACTAAAAGAAAGCGTCCAAGTCTTTTAGCTTCTGATTATGAGTCTTTAGCTAAGAAAGCTGATGGTTCTCAAGGTAGAAATCCTGATTTCGCTATAAATTGGGTTGTTTAGTTAGTGTTACATGGGATATGTCTAGTTTTGTTGTGCTATAAATTGAGTTGTTTAGTTAGTGTTACATGAGACATATCTAGGTTTGTTGTGCTAAAAGATGTTATTTTTTTAGAAAGTTAGAAATAATCTATGAAGTCCGACACTGGTAATAATTTGTGAAAATGACATAATTGAATGCAATCACATCACATGTGTCGGTGTTGTGTCGCACACTAGACACACATTCAATCTTTGCTGTAGAGAAAATAATGGTTTCTTAAAACCAAAGGAAAGGACTAGCAACACTCACTTCAATACTATTTTATTTGGTTAAATTCATGTAGGTTCTATCACTTTATGTGGGACCCATTCCCAAAATGGTGTGATGGACATGAATTTTCATCCAATAAAAGAGTGTTAGGGTGAGTGTTGCTAGCACTCCTCCAATAACCTGGTTACCTTTTTTACATTTGTGAGTGTGTGCAGTTTTCTGTTTCCTTAGCGGGAATACTTGTTTATATATTTGATATGTTTCTTTGACGAAATGATGTTGTTCTTAATCTGATAACTGTTTTTGTGTTTTTCCTACATTACTTTCCTTTGCAGATGCTTTTGAAGAGAAGCATGCTTCTGGTACGGCTGCAGAAGCTGATGAAGCAGATGGATTTAGAGACTTAGTGCGACATACCATGTTTGAAAAGGGTCAAAGCAAACGCATATGGGGTGAACTTTACAAAGTGATAGATTCTTCAGATGTTGTTGTCCAGGTAGTGTGTCACCCTGTTGCTAAAATTTTGTTTAACTTTTCACCTGTCTTTGTTGACGGATTCTGACCTGACAAGCATTTATCTGTTTCCATTGTTTAATATTATTGTGATAATGTTAAAAAATTATGCTTTATGATGTGTATTTCTGCTGCAAATCTGCATGCTATATTGCTCTGTTAATGTGAAGTACAAACATTGTTATGAATTTGAATAAAGTTTGTCATTGTAAAGCTAGGGACAAAACTAGAAATTGGGAGCTCATGTGTTACACTGATAAAGCATTTTTATTTTTCATTATATGATTGTTTCATGCTTATTTAAGTTAGTTGATGAATCTATGGTAGGTTGAATTTGTTTTACTTCTAGAATCTAGATTCCCAGCAGATATCACACTTTTTCGTCTTCAAATCTTTGAAAGTATTGTATCTGTCTTGATACAGGTTATAGATGCAAGGGATCCACAAGGCACAAGATGTTACCATTTAGAGAAGCATTTGAAAGAAAATTGCAAGCACAAACACATGGTGCTTTTATTGAACAAGGTAACTAATATTTTTTTTTTTGCTCTTTTTGTTTTAAATTGTTGCTAGATACCCTTAATTTATTTCTTTACATTATAAATCATTTCAAATCCTCATTCTTTTTGCAGTGCGATCTAATTCCTGCTTGGGCAACAAAAGGATGGCTTAGAGTTTTGTCAAAAGAATATCCAACGCTAGCATTCCATGCAAGTATTAATAAGTCCTTTGGAAAGGTATACTCTTGACTTCATCTTTAGTTAATTTGTTGGCCAATTTCCAGTAACGCGTTAATCAATAAATAAATAAAAGTGAAGCTGGAGATAATCATCTCCTTTCCTCTCCAATGACTCTTGCATACCTTCAACTATTTGCTATCTTATTTATTGCTCATTATCATGCTTAGGGTTCACTTCTATCGGTTCTGAGACAATTTGCAAGATTGAAAAGTGATAAGCAAGCAATATCTGTTGGTTTCGTTGGATATCCAAATGTTGGGAAGTCATCGGTGATCAACACATTGCGTACAAAGAATGTAATCTCTCTTTTTCCTTCACTGCTTCTTATTTCCTGCTTAAGTTTTAATTTGGAGATGAATTAAAGCATAGAAGTACAAGTATATTTGCAACTTCAGAATTATAAACATTTTAGCTGGTTGATTGACATGTGGCCGATTAATGTGTCATAGGTTTGCAAGGTTGCTCCAATTCCAGGCGAAACAAAAGTCTGGCAGTATATTACCCTTACAAAGAGGATCTTTTTGATTGATTGTCCAGGGGTTGTCTACCACAACAATGACTCTGAAACAGATGTTGTGCTGAAGGGTGTGGTAGGTTTTCTCCTGTTTCCTTTTTACTTTGGTTGCGTGATAAAGAATTTTTTTTTTGATTCCTAAGACTGGAAGTGCAAACATAATTTATTTGAATCTGAATGATATTTGAATGATTACTAAACAATCATGTTGGTTGTAGACCAATCAGCCTTGTGACACATCCTAGATTTTTGTAGGTTGTGAACTTGTGATATTTTTATTCATGTGTTGTTTTGGGACCAAGTCCTAGGAAGAGCTATTCTTAGATTTTGTTAGACTTAATATTGGCTAGCATATTTACCTATGTGGCTGTCATTTTACCCAGCCACTTACACTGGTCGTATATTAAGAAGTATTCATGCACACAGAATATGATTGTGATCAATATTGCTTCTTCCTCATTTTGATTTGTAAGAATGTGCATGTCTTTGATTGATATGTAATGGTGCATTGCATTGAGTTATATTGTGTTGACCTATCAGTCTAGCATCTCCTGAATGATCGTAACTTTTATTACGTTATAGATCGTGATTGTCGGAACTCTTACTTGTTTGCTTGCCCAATGAATATTTTATGCTCATGCTTGTCAATAGCAGAAGTTTTTGTGGAATTCATTTTGCATGTTTGTTGTCAATATATTATTACTACTAGCGGAAAGACGGGCACTAACGTGCCCATCTATCCGCCTTTTCTACTGCGCGCTTCATTTTAACATATACTATGATAAAGTATTTTTGGCAAATAAGATTAAAATAAATTCATTATTTAGTGTATAATCTTGTTCCTATTGTAGTGGGTTGGTCATATTTTAATGGGATTTTATTTTTTTAATTAATATTTGAAATAATATTTTTAAAGGATAAAATAGTAAATAAAATAGTTTAAATGAAAGGTAAAATATGTAAGAAAAAAGCCAGCCCAAACCCATGTATTCTCTTTATAGCTCTATATATAGTATAGATTATTATCGTTGTTGTTGTTGGTGTTTTGTTGTGGCTTAATACTTTATTTATTTTCAGGTTCGTGTAACAAACTTGAAAGATGCTGCTGATCATATAGGCGAGGTTTTGAAACGTGTGAAGAAGGAGCACTTGACAAGAGCTTATAAAATTAAAGAGTGGTATTGTTCCTTGTCTCCTTACTTCGTGGTGAATAGTAGATCTTCATATAGTGTGTCATACTTTTGTATTCTTGTTTTTTGTGAGAACAACATATTATTTAAAAGCTTTTGTAAGATTTTAATTTTCCTTCGCTGTAGTTCAAGCATCTTGTAAGGAATTATGAACAGTAAGGTGGTGATGATATGATTATTCTTGATGCGACTTTACATGCCATTTATACTGGCCTTGATTTGTTTATCTGTGTATTATTATAGCTTGTTTATAATGTAACAATAGTAGCTTGTATACAAAAACTAGGTATTTAATAATATCATATATCTTGTCATCAGGGTTGATGAAAATGACTTCCTACTTCAGCTTTGCAAATCATCTGGCAAACTCCTTAAGGTATTCTTTTTGAATTGATCTAAATTCTTAGTTTGATATTAAAAAAAAGGTTTTCGAGAGTTGAGACTGATCATCAGTGTTATTAATATACTCTAGTTTTCCTCAATTTGACTTAGACTAGTTATGCCCTCTGTGATGGAGCTAAAGAAACACATTTTTCATCTCTTGATCCTCTGCTTGCTTTAATAGAAGAAAGCAGTGCACTTCAATTACTAATTTTTCCCTTTATGTTACAGCATGTCAAATCGTTTCATTTAATTACTCTTCCAATTTGTTTTTCTTGAACTTTTATATTTCTTTTGTTAAGAAAAGGTTACGCTTTGATGCGACTTTTACTCGATGACTTTTCCAGGGCGGTGAACCTGACCTTATGACTGCAGCAAAGATGATACTTCATGATTGGCAGAGGGGTAAAATTCCCTTTTTTGTCCCGCCTCCACGACAGGATGCCTTGTCTGAGTCCGAGGAGCCTAATGTGAATGGCATAGATGTTGACGAGGCAGTTGACCATAACCAGGCATCTGCTGCCATTAAAGCTATTGCAAATGTTCTTTCATCCCAGCAGCAAAGAAATGTTCCAGTTCAAGGGGATTTATATAACGAGAATGAGTTGAATGAAGAAACTACTGACCAACTTCCAAACACTGGGGATTATACAGATGAAGATAGTGACGCATCTGAGGAGGATCCATCCACTGAGGTCCCATCTGAGCAGGATCCATCCACTGAGGTCCCATCTGAGCAGGATCCATCCACTGATGTTCCATCTGAGCAGCTTATTTCTGCCGAGCCGGTCCCAACAAGTGAATCATGAGTTTCAGTTGCAGGTTTAGCTGTTAGGGTTTATGTTGGTTTTAATTTTGTTTCCTGAACTTTTTTTAAGAGAACAAGCTCTATTTCTGTCGTGTCTGCTTTAACAAAGGCCGGCTCCATTTCTGGACTTTATTTGTCTCGGATATGATTGTCAAATGCATCAATTATGCTTTTGGGAATTCTGTTCTGGTAATATAAATGAAGCTTCAGTACTGGTTTGTTTATCAGCTGGTCTTTGGATACAGAGAGGATTTTGATTTGTTGAGCATAGTTTGTGATATAGTTTGCACAATGGATATTTTGTTTTATTTATTTGTAATTTTTACCATTATAAGCTACTTTGCTATAAATATTATGAGTTCAGAAAAGTTCGAATTTACTGTTTGTATAACACAAGGCTGTCTCTAAAAACAAAAAAACACAAGGCTGTGATATGCTTATTTTAAAATCCTAAAATTTTATGCTATATATTTTTTTCTTTTTCTTTCTGAGCACCCTCACTTTTAGTGTTTGGAACTTTGGATGGTGTAAAATTTTCTAAGATAAGATGGAATTTTTTTTGGTTACATAGCTAATCAAAGACAAGAAAAAGAAAACATGAAAAGAAAAAAAAGGGAAACTAGGCTCTAGGGAAGAAGACTCTCGAGGCGTCACTTCGAAGCAACAAGAGAAGCACTAATGCGGCCCCTAACTTTGCCATGAAATCAACACTTTGGTTGCCTTCTGTGAGATTATGATGAACTATAAATTTATTGGTAGCCAATATATCCTTAATGTTCTGAATGAGGACAACATATGAGATTATGATGAACTATAAATTTATTGGTAGCCAATATATCCTTAATGTTCTGAATGAGGACAACATATGCATGATCGTGCGGAGTGTCCCCCTTTATGAGATTAAAGGAGAGGAGGGAATCCGAGTAACAAGCCAAATCATCTACACTCATATCAATAGCTATGATAGATTGTTGTTAGTTCAGCCAGCAAAATGTCTCCAGAATGGAGATCATGCCTGAGAAAGCCGAGAGGAAAAGACCCCCATTATTGCAGAAAACGCCGCAAAAACCAGTTTGAGTAGGAGTTCCATTGCAACTCCCATCAACATTCAGAATGGTGCCCATATGATTGCTGCAATTCCACTTGACATAACGATCCTCTGAAATTGAGGCATCACCGTTTTTGAAAGCCGAAATAATGGTGTCCACTGAATTATAGATATTAGAGACAAGGTAGTATAGAGACCAAATTTCATTGTTGAGGCACATCAAATTCTTATTCTTTCAAATCCACCAAAGAGTGGCTAAGAACAAAGTAGAGGTAGAAGAGTTGGTAGCATTCCGGATCCATTCCTTCGCGGAAGTAGATGAGAAGAAATCATGACTCAAAAGTCCGACTTTGTGCCAAATGATCTTAGAATGTCTCCAATCACAGACACCGTGGAGGAAAGATTCCTCATGATCTCCACAACGGGCGCAGGTGGCCGAGGGAGCTATCTTGCGATGGTGAAGTAAAGTCATAGTTGGGACAACATCATTACACGCCAACCAAACTAGAAATTTGTACTTTTCCGGAACTTTCAACTTTCAAATCCACGACCAACCAATATGAATATCGTCGTTGGTTTGAGATTTTGAGAGGGAGAGAAGCTAAGTGCACCCACTTTTTGTAGAATAAACACCATTTTTGTTGTGGGTCCATAAGAAAGCGTCTTCAATGAAGGCATTAAAATTGAGGTAAGTGTTGTTGATGTAATCTTCAATATTGGGAGGATGGTTCGTGTAAAGAGCATGTATATGTTGTCCAATATAGGAAAACACATCTCAAATTCTAAGATGGAATTTGAGTTTTAAAAAGATGAGAAAATGTTATTATTATTAAAATAGAACACATAATTTGGGTGCGTTATTATAAGTCAAAAGGTCTATATATCAATATTGTAAAGAACTTTATATGTTTAGAGACTCTAACATGGATATTTCTGTTTCTTTTCAACATTCCTCTCATTTTTTATGGCTTCTTTGATTCCCACGGGTTATACTCTTCTATAATCATTTTTTGTTTTGTTATCTCAGTTTTGCTTGTATCATCAATTTTTAATGAACTCTAGAGTTGTTCACTAACAATTTAAAATCTTGAGTCTTTTTTTGTTTTGTTTTTGGAGAGGTTATCTTATTCTAAATGAAAACCTCAAATTACATTGAAAAGTTTGTAGCAAAGACCAGCTTCATTATAAAAAAAGAGTTAAGAAAAACACCGTGACTTTGTTTGACAAAGTCAAATTCGCAGCTTATAGCTTAGAAGTTCATATGGCAAAAGAATTTTATTTGGTAACATTTTTTCTCACGAGGTTATAACTTATTTTTTATTCTGATAAGCTAATTCGATTTTTTTACAAGCTATAAGCTAATTAATTCTGTTAGCTTATAACATAAATTTTATAGGTTATAATTTTTTTCTTTCTAACTTTACCCGACATCTTACTTTAAAAAATTGAATATTAATTAAACATATTTTTTTATGTCAATTTATAATTATAAATTAGTTCAACCACTAATTTTATTAAACACTATAAATTTAATCAACTAACTTATCTACCGAAAGCTATAAAATAACTTATAAACTATTCATTATAAACTATAAGCTACTTATCATCCATATGCTATTTTTTTTTCCCTTCAGAAAGAGTTCTATCAACTATCAACTCTGATGTGATATGTGGCACCCATGTAACACTGAGACCCAGACTTAAAGGAAACCAAACACGCTCAACATCAACTGGTTGTGGACTCTAATCACTTACATTGACATCTGTAACCAACCCTTTACATATTAGAAGTTTCTTTCATAAATCATGTGTAATGTTTGCAAAATATTTATGCTGGAAAAGGCTACAGCATCATTATTTTAAAACAGTCATTATCATTGGTAAGCCTACAATGGACCCTAAAAATGGAGTCCACCCTAAAATCTCCACACCAATCATTGGGAAGGTCTTGACATCAAACTAATACTGGCTGTCAAGCGGAGCATATATTATGTAGCACCACATGATATACATCTTGCTAAAAATACAATTTATCAAGCTTTTAGTTAAAATTATTGAATGATGAGCTTCATAATTGTTATGGCTAATGGTTTTATAACATGTTCCGAATGTTAAAATTTATAGCAAAGGGCATTGTGAATTGATCTAGTTATATAAAAGGGGAGTGTTGACAGTCCTCGTCAATTTAGCTTAATTGGTATAGACAATGCATAATATATGCAAGGAACTACGACCACCACCAAAAATGGGAAATAGTGACATGCACTTTGAAGATACATGTTAAAGAATCTAAAAACATAAGTTTTATATTAACAAAATATATTTTTTAAACTTGTAAAGAATTGAAGATACAAATTCAAAAACAATATATTATATTTAGTTTATTTTTCAAACGACCAACATATTAGTATTTTTCTCCTTCACCTTGGCTCGAACCGAGACTTTCAACTTCTTCAACTCCTATAGAGATGCTTTTACAAACCCTCATTTAGAAAGCGAAAGAGAAAAAAGAGGAAATCACAAATTTTAAAAAATAGGAAGATTAAACCTAGTATGTGTTGAAATACTGATAGAACATTAAAAAGGTCCAAAGTTTAATCTCTGCCACTAATTACCAGTAACAAATTTTCCATCTTTCTAACAAACTAATTACTATCCCTAAGAAAGAAAAAAAAAACTAATTACTAATATTTTATCTATAATTTTTTTTCTTCAATTTAACAAAGCAAAGTTATAAAATATCAACACACTCAATAAAAAATAGTGTAAAAAGTGAGCACCCGGTGTAGATTCGTTGACAATATTATAGACAACAACAAACCAAGTCACCAAAGTGCGATTGATTGATAATATATTAATATATAAGAGGAAAAATCCTCTTAAAAAAATGTAAGAAGAAAAATATAATATAACAGGGCACGTGCATACTGCTGCATTTAGATGTGTTGCTTTTGCATTTGTATTCTTGAGGCACCTATATCAATACTATTTGCAATTTTTTTTTGGTTAGAATATTCTTTGCAATTAATAGTATAAATTGTTTTTAGGGGAAAATTGATTATAAAACAAGTAATTGATTAATTAATGAATTCTAGTTAAAGACAAATAGTTGATAAAATTTGAATGTAAATGACTCTTAGAAATAATTTTAAGAAAATGTTAACAAGTGTTTTAAGATTATTTGTTAAGAAGACTCAAGTTGAAGTTTTGCTAACAAATATTTTACAATAACTAAATATGGTGTCTCAGATTCAAACCTCGGTAGTGTAAATGCATTGTTGTTTCTTACCAAACTACGTTCATGGGACCATATCAAATTTATATACTAACTTAATGAAATTTTTCATAATCATCATTTTCTCATTAAAAATGATTTTTGCTTTATTGTTTTTAGTTTTGTATCAACATTTTGGTTATTTTAGTTAAATGAAATTTCGTATTAACTTTTATTTATTTAATAATCATATTTGAAAATTCCAAAGGAATTCTTTCCAATTTCTTACTATATCAAACCATAGAATATCTTGAGTTCACCAAAATAAATCAGAAATGATCCCAATAAATCAATAAATAAAGGGTGAAAAATCACTACCTACCAATATAGATTCCATGGTGGTGCTGTTGCACTTGCAGCAGGCAACAAGTGCCATAGATATAGGAGATGATAAAGGGAAACACGTGCTTGCTGCATGAAATTTAGGTACATTTTGAGACCCAAATTCAACCAAATGACCCATATTGTATTATTTTTCATAAAGATATATTTTCATATGTATGAAATCTGTACTATAAATTACAAATATCTTTAAATATTAACAACATCAAATATTTAATCAATATTATGTTTGGCAATCTTTTATCTATATTTTAGAGATACTAGACTAGTTAGTGTTTTTTCTTTCTTTCTAAAGACCTCCTAAGGGAAAAACTGTCGAGAAATGAAAAATTATAGATTAGATTGTGTGTCCCAACATATCAAATGTTTGTGTAATCATTTACCATCTAAACCGAACTTACAAGAAATATGTTAGTGTTTTTTTAAAAAATACTAAGGAAGGGCGGGTACATATATGCGCTATGTGTGGCTAAAGCCCCACATGTCTTTTCCCTATTTTTTTAAATTTTTATAATAGATATATCACAAAAGAATAAGTCAGTAAATGAGTAAACTATATCTTTTACAGTGTGTTTCATGTTTGAGTTCTGCATAGTCATTTACAATTTTTTATGTGAACAAATTATTGAGTTTTATCCATATGATTTTATCGATGTGTTGGAAGTGGCGCTACGCCATCAACTTATGAATTATATTACAAATGTTTGATCTCACCGAAAATTTGCTAAGTTGAAAGGGCTTTCAGATCTTTGTGCAAAACTTGTGGAAACAAATAAATGCAACATATTTACGATGGTTTATAAATTTGTTTTTTTTTTTGAAAAGGCTAAAATGAATTATATTACCAAAAAAGGTGTCCTTCTAAGTACAAGATGTAGAAAGAAATCGACACCAAAGACGAAACAATGTTTACATACGGAACCTGTACACTAAATTAAAAACACAGGAACAGAATAAACTCTAGCCTATGCCCAAGATCGCGAACGGACTAAGCCACCAGCCATGGTAATTGAAGGGAAGTGAGACAAATTTCACCTTCAACCACGAATAGGCAAGAATCTTAATCTTTTCTACCACCTGAATAATTGAGCATACTTTATCATTGAAGAGCCTGTTATTTCTTTCCTTCCAGATTTCCCACACCGTAGCAAACCATAGAGCCTGTAAAATCGATCGGCGCACCTTGGAGATACCACCACTAAAACTGAATTGATTGAAATGATCTGACATATGAAACGGGACAGCCGCGGATGTGCCAATCCACCTATTAATAAAATGCCAGATTGACCCAAAAATATTACAATGTAAAAATAAATGATTTGAAGTTTCCGTCAACCCGCAGCCGGACACACAGAGCATGGAGGCTTGATCCAAAACACCACGACCATGAAGATTGTCCTTCGTAGGTAACCTGTCCCGGAACAACCGCCAAGCAAAAAGCACAACCTTCAGAGGAACATCTTTATGCCACAAAGAGGAAGCAGCCACCGGTAAATCAATTGGAGGTTGAGACGTAAGAGCATGATAAGCACTTTTAACAGAGAAAGCATGAGATGATTCCAAAGTCCACATCCATCTGTCATCCTTGTGTACCTGCAAAATCACATTCTGAAGAAGTAACGTAAGATCCCCCAACATCTCCTCCTCCCACA
>Ga0228711_1010998_pt1 | contig 11683 bp, 8 predicted proteins | sample MedpolnodulmetaG_2_FD_177996 | JGI IMG/M metagenome (GOLD analysis project Ga0228711, IMG submission 177996) | Root nodule microbial communities from Medicago polymorpha collected in Santa Monica, California, United States - brown nodules | ecosystem: Host-associated > Plants > Roots > Nodule...
GAGGATATTGATATTCGATTCAGGGACCAAAGTGATCATTTATTACTTTCACTTTAGTCTCTGTGACACGTCATACTCCTTGTAAGCGTGCCACATCATCACTTAACAGATTTTTTTAACGGCAGGGACTAAAGTGATAACAGAAGTGTAGAGTCAGGGACTTGTTTGTATTTAATCCTGAATCAGGGACCTATGTGACAGCGAGCTACAGAATCAGGGACTAAAGTGACTATTTGCTCATTTTTTTATTATTAAACTCAAATTATGTCACCTTCACGTGTCTAGTTTCTTGAGACAACTCATATCATCCCCTAACCTTTTCTTTATCTCTCTTTTCCCATATGATCTATATCCCCTCACTATTGTTCAGACTGCAGAACCAATTAATACCATTTTCAGCCACCACCAACATCTATACGGTTGTCGTCGAAGCCTCTATTTCACCACAAAACTTATGTGACTCCCTCTTCATGTCATTTTTCTCTCATAGCTTCGTTTTTTTGAGTTTCTTTCATCACTAATCTTACTACATTTTTGAGTTTTTTTTCTGACCTTGAAAGGACTCTCATCCAACTCTTGAAACCGTTAAACCGATCCGATCCAACCGGCATCCGAATAACCCGCCACCCGATCTAACCATTGAATGAAACGGATGGCAATGGCTTCCCCTTTCTCACCCGCGGTTGTCCATCAGACTGAGTTTTTCAGACCGAATCCGACCGGTCCGACCGTTTGTCCAGCCCTAATGTGTAGAACTATAGAAACTCTTTCCCCAACAAAAGGAAAATTTTTCTTAATTACATCTAATAATTTTTATCTTGCCTTAAGAAAACGTTGTTTGAGTAAATAAGTCATTTTTCTAAGAAAGTAAATGTAAAAGGTCATAAGTGATAAAACAAAAGAAATAATAATAGTCTTTGTCAAAAAAAAAAGAAAGAAATAATAGTCATACTAATACTCATAGTATAAAACAAAAGAAATAGTAGTGTTTAACCATATATTCTTGAGACACATTTAACGTCAGCCACTAAAAAAGGGGTCTGGCATTAATAATTTTTAGTATTTTAATAAAAAATATTACATATCATGCTAATGAAATATATTATTTACTCTCGCAACAAACACTTGATATACTGTTTCTTCAAGAAAATCTTTTTTTTTTCTTCACACACTATATTTGTAAAGCAAAATAAAAGATTTCAACTTTATGGAAGAAAAAGATAATCAGGGAATAGCCAGTACATAAAAACATATGGTGAAATAAAAACATAAAATCAAACATTAAACCTCTCAAACAATGGTTTATGCAATAATCTAAAAATTCGATGTGTACATTGATTACAACCCTCAAGTCTTACCTTAATGGATTTTTTTGAGAGGAACTTAGGTTAACCAATTGTCAGAAGGCGACATAGTGGAGTTGAGGGATATAACACATGAAATTCATTTATTGTCGCGTGTCACTGCTAGTATCAGTTGGCAACAGTCTCGAGTTCACTAGTTAAAGGATGGGGATGCTAACACAAAGTATTTCCATTCGGTTGTTTCTAGTTGTCGGAGAAGGAATGTTATTGTTTCCTTGATGGTGAATGGGTCTTTGGTGGAAGGTGTTTATCCCATAAGGGACACGGTTTTTTCTCATTTCAGAGTTCATTTTGCGGACCAGAATTTTACAAGGCCGGGTGCTGAAAATTTAATCTTCAAGAATTTATCATATGCGGAAGGAAGTGGTCTAATAAAACCGTTTTTAGAAGTCCCGGTCTTGGTTGTCTGAGGCTGCATCTATTTTGAACTGTAAGGTTGGTAAAATTCCATTCCTGTATCTGGGTCTCTCGATTGGTGGTGATCCTCGAAGGTTAGCTTTTTGGGAACCTGTGTTGTCTACTATTAAATCTAAACTATCGGGGTGGCAGAGTCACTTTCTATCTTTCGGGGGCTGGTTGGTTCTTCTCAAGTCTGTCCTAACCTCGCTTCCTATCTATGCTCTTTCCTTTTTCAAAGCTCCATCAAGTATAATCTCTTCCATTAAATCTATTTTTCAAACAAAAAATTGGGGAGGGAGTGAGGATAATAGAAAAATTTCCTGGATTGCTTGGAGCTCTATTTGTTTACCGAAGGAGGGTCGAGGGTTGGGGGTGAGACAGTTGAGGGAGTTTAATTTAGCTCTGCTTGGTAAATGGTGTTGGAGGATGTTGGTGGACAGAGGAGGGTTTTGGTATAGAGTGTTGGTGGCGAGATATGATGAGGAGGCAGGGAGGTTGGAGGTTGGGGGCCGGAGTGTTTCTTCGTGGTGGAGAGAGATAGTGAAGATTAGGGATGGCGTAGCAGGTGCTGTTGGAGGCTGGTTTGGTGAGAGGGTGTCTAAAGTTATAGGTGGTAAGAGTACTTTCCTTTGGTATGATAACTGGTTAGGGGATATACCGTTGTGTCGCAGATTTGGTCGATTGTTTGATTTAGCGACATACAAGTTAATTACGGTGGCGGATATGTGTGCGTTAGGTTGGGAGGTGGGGGGAGGGGCGTGGAGATGGAGGAGAGTGTTGTGGACGTGGGAAGAGGAGATGTTAGAGGAGTGTAGGAAAGTACTTGATGGTGTCATTGTGCAGGCTAATATTCTTGACAGGTGACAGTGGGATCCAGATATTCATGAAGGTTACACTGACCGAGGTGCATATCAGATTCTGACAAGTCAGGTCTCTTCCACAACAGAGGCAACAAGAGACCTTGTATGACATAAGAAGGTGCCCCTTAAGGTGTCTATTGTAGTTTGGCGTCTGCTGAAAGACAAGTTACTGACCAGAGCGAACCTCCTTCGACGAGGCATTATCTAGGCCGACGAGGTTAGGTGTGTGGCAGGGTGCAGCTTTGAGGAGTCAGGATCCCATCTGTTTCTTCATTGCGAAGTGTTCGGGTCGTTATGGAAATACATCAAGACTTGGATTGGCGTGTCCGGTGTAGATTCTCCCAATATTAGTGAGCATTTCCTTCAATTTATGCATTATACAGGTCATTTAAAGGCTCAACGATCTTTTCTCCAATTAGTTTGGCTTATGTGTGTCTGGTTGATATGGAGTGAACGAAATAACAGGGTATTCAACAACATAGAAACTCCTATTATACAATTATTAGATCAAGTTAAATTTCATTCTTTAAGGTGGCTTAAAGCTAATAATGTCATGTTTGTGCACGGTTCTCAGAGATGGTGGTCAGACCCTTTACTTTGTCTGGGTCTTGACTGACATTATTATCTTGTAAATACTTTGTAAGACGGTTTGTCTTTTGGGTGGCTTTTTGGTACAACTTGTACTAGAGAGTTTCATCGCCATTGTTAATATATCCCATTTTGATTTCTTAAAAAAAAAAAAAGATAGAATAATACAATATATGTACAGTGATATAAGTTTGGCTGCTTCTATAAAGAACATTAAGGTAAGATCCTATCTTAATTATAAGAGAGTTATTGGTTCTATTTTTAAGAAAAAATTATAATTTGTAAGATATAAATTTATTTTTCTGTTTAGACAGGAAGATATATTTTCTTTTAAATGATTCTTTTACCTCGTATAAAATGTTTGTCATTTTAATATTATCGGATGTATTTCAATATACATATAACAATAAATAACTTCAATGATTTTTATAATAGTTTTTCTTAAGAGTGAATAATATATACCCTGAAGAACTTGGCATCTGAGTTTTTGTTTTTTCATGAAGTTCTTGGCATCTGAGTATAATATATAATTGACTTACAGGTTTTATAAGCATTGATTGTGGATCAGTAATCGATTACTTGCAAGAGGATACCGGAATTTGGTATAAGACAGACAAAGGGTTTGTGGAAACAGGAGAGAATCATGTCACTTCATCCATTATCAACTTAAACTATCTTTACTTTGGGAAACAATTAACCACATTGAGATGTTTCCCACAAGGAGATAGAAACTGCTACACATTGAAACCTAAAGAGGGCAAAAATCAAAAGTATATGATTCGTGCTTTCTTTTCATATGGAAATTATGATGGCAAAAATCAAACTCAATCTTTTGATTTGTATCTTGGAGTTAATCTTTGGAAAAAAATCAATTTCACTAATACTGTTCATTACTCTTATACGGAGATTATTCACACTCCTTCAACTGACACTATAAATGTGTGCCTTGTAAAGACTGGACCAATAATCCCTTGCATTTCTTCATTGGAATTGAGACTTTTGAACAATTCAATTTATCAGAATAAACAGATGATCTCCACCGATGATCCAGAACCACTGTTGGAATCAGAAGCTAGGATTGATGTTGGCCCCTCGCCCTGTTCAGCCAAGTAATCATCAACACCTTGATTACAAATTTACAATGCTTTTTTTTAGTTGCCTTATTAGATTTGCAACATATATACATGTGAATGTGTGATGAGTAAGGGTGACAAGTCGAGTTAGGATTTACGAGGTTAAAGTCTAGTTGGTGAAAATATTCAAAGCTCGGGCATAACCGGTGGTTAGCTGTCATAGACTTAATTTAAGTATGACATTTTTTAAAGTCTATTATGACATGTTAGCCTACTTAAAAATATATATTTCTATAAACGTCTTGAAACAAGTAACATGACATATCATTAAATAGACTAATTATGAGTTAATTGACCAATGAGAATAGGCTTCATTAGATGTTTAACATGATATTTTAAACAATCCAGAGCTCAATTGTACCAAATAAGCCACACCACTGTAACTAAGATTCATTTAAAAGGTAGACATCTTTCGATATATATTTTTACTTACATAGTGACCAAAGATTGAGTCATGTACTAAATAGTTAATAGACTCAAGCATCTACTACTTGAGTCACACCAAGTTGACAGATCTTCTTTTTATTAGCATGAAAAATGGTGTAACAATCACTAAACCATTTCCTTTCTTTGTGCACAAAAGACACTCCAGGTATAAAGAAGATGTGTATGATCGGATATGGATTTGCGACCAACGCTTGTACAAAAATAACAGTTGGTATCCGTTTGGTTTGGATGAGTCAATAAATATGGATACTGCAACAAATAGTGATGCTTATAAATTACCGGCCAAAGTATTGAGGAATGCAGCCCAATCAAAAAATGTTTCACGGCCCTTGGGATTTATCTACCAATATACATATACTCCTCCTCTAGACTTTACTTATGATTATTATGTCTACTTTCACTTCAATGAAATTGAGAAACTTCCAAATGGGAAAAAAAGAAAAATAAATATCACTGTCAACTATCGACCTGTGCTTTCACAACCTTTAGTTCTTGATTACTTGAAACCTGTTACACTCAACTTCAAAACTCAAGGTAATGTTTGGTTTAACATTAGTGCAACCTCGGATTCGGATGCTCCTCCTATACTCAATGCTTTCGAGATCTATAAGCTCATGACCCAACTTGATTCACCAACATACGATCAAGATGGTACGTACAACACTTATATTATATACTATACATATAGGATATCAAATTATAACGGCATGTATAATATTTAATAACTTTCACTACCTTAAGCTGGTGCAATAATGGATATCAAACGCTCCTATCAAGTCTATAAATTGAATTGGCAAGGAGACCCATGTCTTCCTACGCAATATAGATGGGAAGGTCTTGTTTGTAAGGGTGACACCATTCCAAGGATCACATCTTTGTGAGTACTTTTCTTACTAAGCATATTTATTTATCTATTTATTTTCACACCATTCCAAAAATGCAATTTTACCTAATGTAAGTATTAAATAACGAACAGGAACCTGAGCTCAAGCAAACTATCAGGGGAGATAAACATTTCATTCTCATATCTTACAGAACTAGAATTTCTGTGAGTAGTAAATTATTATTGTTTATTCGTTTCTTTTTCTGTTCGAACAAGATTAAAGGGTTGCATCTCATTTCCATTCCTTTGAATTCAAGGGATTTGTCATACAACGAGTTGGAAGGACCTTTGCCAGAATTTCTAGCACATTTGCCAAAGTTAAAAGTTCTGTAAGTTTGAAATTTCTCATCTAGGAGCTTATATTGTTTTTGTTTTTGTTTAGTTTGTTCTATTTCCGTTCCTTTTGTAAGAAAATTTTATCCAATTAACGAGTATGACGTATTTTAGAATTGTTTTGCATTCTCTTTAATCGATAACTTAAGCTATAATTCATTGTCATTGTAGCAATCTAACGGGAAACAAGCTTTCTGGTCCAATTCCTAAGGATCTCAAGCAAAAGGCAGACAATACAACGTTGGAATTAAGGTATGTTATATCATATCTTGTAGTTATGTTGGTTCACACTTTTTTATTTGATTAATATGCTCTGTCATGAACTGTAAACTATGGATCAATAAATATGAAACATATATTAAGGAAAGATAAAGCACAAATTAAAAAAAAATCAAATTCCTAATCAAGTATTATCCTTATCAGTGAATAAACATCCTATTCTAGAAACTAAAATTCGGATAATATTTGTTTGATGTTGACATTCTCAATATTACTGTTAACTTCAAGAAACGAGTACTAAATATCAAAACGAATTGTGAACCATGTGACTATAGTCCAATCCCTATGTTCCTCCACCTTATCACTCCAAATTCTTGTGGACTTGTGGTTCCTTCTTTTGTAACAATCAATTCAATAAGGATCATTGTAATTTTTCCCCTGAATATGGCATATCAATACATTTTCCTTATAACAAGTTTAAGCATACTATAACATATAGGTCTACTATCATCTTAACCAAATTTATGTATTATATGATTGTATGTATAGCTGTTCGTAAGAACTTTGTCTTTTTTCAGTGTCGCTGGCAATCATGAACTTTGTATGACGGGTTCATGCAAAAAGAAGAACATTGTTGTACCACTTGTTGCATCATTTACAGCATTATTTCTAATCATCTTGATCATCTCTCTTGGATTGCGCATATTCAAAAGACAAAAAGGTATATGTTGGATACTACATGTAGTTTGTCCTCTTTATAGCTTCATTCATTCCTTTGGTATATGCTGGATATTAAATTATGGACATTTTTTCTATGTGATATATGCCAAACATACATTATTCAAGTATCAGAACATATACTACAACCAACTCTCCTTAAAACTTCAGATTTATCATATTTTCTTCCACCAAACAATAAATTCCTATAAAGTGATCAATGAAGGAAATAACATATTTAAGATTTCACACAAACTAAAATTTATGTATGCACTATAGATTAGTTAAAAGTTCTTGACCTCTATATAAGACAATATGGTTTTGCTTGAATCTTTACTTCTATGTCTGAATATTTCTTCACGTGTTTTTGTTCAGCTTTATATATTCATGTAGTTCCACCTGCACGTTCTAATTCTAAGAGGGGTTCACTAAAATCAAAACATCAAGCATTCAGTTACACTGAAATTTTCAATATTACTGATAACTTCAAAACTATTATTGGAGAAGGAGGATTTGGAAAAGTTTACATTGGCATTTTACAAGATCACACTCAAGTAGCTGTAAAAATGCTTTCAACTTCATCGAAGCAAGGTTATAAGGAATTTCAATCAGAGGTTAGTCAATGGATTCAAGTTAATAGTACTCATATTAACAATCCTACGATATTTTTCTTAGTTAACATTCGTAGAGATAACATTAACTCAAATGCAGGTGCAACTTTTAATGATTGTTCATCATAGGAATTTGGTCTCTCTCATTGGATATTGTGATGAAGGTGAAATCAAAGCACTGATTTATGAGTACATGGCGAATGGAAATCTCCAACAATATTTATTAGGTAATTGATATTTTGTCCATATGTCATTGATCAACAATGATCATGCATAGTAGATTTAGTACTTCAAGCTAATATGCATTTTAAATCTTAACCTCAAAAAGAGCATTTTTTTCATCAACTAAACTATTATAACATTAACAGAGGTACAATCATCATATGCTTTCTTCTTAAAGACAAATTGTTTAAATTTCAACTAATGTCTATTTTCATGCAGTGGAAAATTCAAATATCATAAACTGGACTAAGAGACTTAAAATTGCAGTTGATGCAGCACATGGTAATATACTATTTATTGCAAAATCTTTCTTGCATAGATTACCCTTACATAGCATGCACTTAATTAGTGTGGATTTTCAGGATTGGATTATCTGCATAATGGGTGTAAACCACCTATTATGCATAGAGATTTGAAGTCTTCCAACATATTACTCGATGAGAACTTACGTGCGAAGATTGCTGATTTTGGTCTAAGTAGAGCTTTTGGTAATGATAATGATTCTCATATATCCACGCGCCCTGCTGGTACATTCGGTTACGTTGATCCAGAGTAAGTGTAATATAAAAAATCAGATTAAATTAACCAGACTTTAATATTTTTGTAGCATTTACTTTGCATAAATATTCATTTCAAGCAGTGGATACATGACTTTAACACAAATCCTTTTAACTAATTAGTCTAACAGTAGTTTAATACAATTTTAGCTTTCCTATAGTTGCAAAGGAAAAGGTTGTACACATATTTCAGTGATAAAGTTACATGAGAGCTAGTGTACAGAAAATTAGATTGTTACATTTCATTTTATTTTAGTGTATTTTGTTTATATATTCTACTATTTCATTCCTTCATAAAAAAAATATACTACTATTTCGTTAGATTTATATAATTTGTATAATAATAAAAAGAAAAAAGAAATACATAAACTTAAGGATCACTTATGCAGTTTATGTGTCTGTTTCCATAATAGATTTCGAAGAACAGGAAACTCAAATAAGAAAAATGATATCTATAGCTTTGGAATTATTCTATTTGAGTTGATCACTGGCAAGAAAGCACTAATAAAAGCACCTGATGAAACCATTCACATACTTCGGTGGGTTATTCCCTTAGTTGAAGGAGGAGATATTCAAAATGTTGTTGATACGAGGTTGAAAGGTGAATTCAACGTAAATTCTGCATGGAAAGTTGTTGAGGTAGCCATGTCATGCATTTCAGAAACTGCAGCTGATAGGCCAGACATTAGCCAAATACTGGTAGAGCTAAAGGAATGTCTATCTTTGGAGATAGTTCAGAGCAATAGTGGAAGCGCAAGAGATATAATTGAATTGACTTCTTTATCTACTGGATCAGAAATCACTCCATCAGCTAGGTAACCACTGCATGACGATGATCTCTTCATCCTATATCCAGTGTCACATCGAACGTCCTAGTATATTAATCTTAATATGATATGTAATATAACAATTTGTATTTTGAAAGTTTTTTGGGAACAAAAAGAGTTGTGTGACAACTACTATGGTATGAGTGATGCTTATTAAATCACTACTTTCCTCCTAAACTTTTAGGAAGAATAAGGTACATGAGATATAAATAAATTGTTAGTTGTTACTGTAAAAACAAAAATCTTGTATGCATTTAGTTTACTAATTATGTGTTGAAGCCATCCTTAAAGATGATTTTGTTTCTATGAAGCCAAAAGCACCAAACAGTGGAGGCACAACAAATACCTTATCTTCAGAACTTTTTCCCTCTAACGTATGATCCATGTTTCAAAAAATGGTGTATAGAGTATAGAGGGAAAGCTCCCTGAATCCCCAGCCAAGCTGCTACTCCATGCCATATACTATAAGAAAAAGAACACTCAAAGAATATATGACGACATGTTTCAACGACATTAAAAGAGAAAATGCAAGAAGTCTCTCTAACCATATCAACCACTCCAAGAGTAGTTAGAGCAGATCTAGTGTGCAGCATGTCATGAAAATTTCTCCACGCAAAAACACGGACCTTTGATGGAACCTAGCAACGCCAAACACCTCTTAAAATCTTGCTCATATCTGGATAAATGACTGCTGAATATATATCCTGCGCATGAAGCATGACTTGAAAGCTTGACCTGGCAGTATATCTATCGAGAACATCATGTTTCCATGCCCACTAGTGCGAAGCTAGTATATCTTGGCCTATTCATACCCATCAACAACAAAAGTAGATCAACAACTAAATCATTGTCCCAAGAGAATTAATTTTGACTCAAACACAGCCTCCAAGACCGACTATCGCCCTCCCAAACCCCTTCCTTTGCCACAATCATATTTTTATTATTAGTGAGCGAAAAAAGACGAGGGGAGAAGTCTTTTAAAGGATCACTACAGATCTAAACATCACTCCTAAAGCCGACTAAAGACCTGTTCCCTCACCTGATTTTAACGATCTCTCCGAACCAGCTCAGGTGAGTGCCATTAGACCTTCCAACTGACAACAAATTGAGCCACCATGAAGATTGCTTCGATCTATTAATATGGCTGAGTTCATTTACCATGGCATCTGATTATGGCTGAGTTGACTCAACATAGCTTCTAATACTCTATTGGGCACAAGAGAAACAAAATATTATCACACAGTTAAAATAAGAGATGAGAAAAGAGAAACTGAACACATGTAATTGAATATATCGTACAAAATAGCATTCGGTTCTACAAGACACCGTGCATTTCCAATTTAAGAGAAGAGATGTATTAAGCAACTCGAGAGGTTCTTAACAGCCACTTAAAGTCTTTGGAAGGCAAATCTTGTCCCAATTAACCCAACAGACTTTATTCAGATGACCGTAATTTAAGTTCCCTTTTGCAAAAGTTACATGGCTGTGATGTAACTCTGCATACTTTTTATAATATATTGATGCTTAAGGGGGGCGTTGAGTGATCAAAAGTGCAGAAAGCATATTCGACGAGCAAACTTGACATGTTTTCTAAGTAAGTAGATACATCAATGAACTAAATTGATCATATGGAATTACAAGAATACCATGTAATAAAAATTACTTAGCCAAATAAAGAAATTTCATCTTTGATTTATTATCTTTGAATTAATACTCTCTCTAACTGTTTATCTTTTGATCTATTACGGATACGTCTTGTGTTCGAAAAAGATTGTTCAATCAAATATTTGATATGCCACCCACTTGGGTTGATCTGGTGGTATTGGCTTGTGACCTAAGAGTGTACTCCTCCTCGAGATCTCAGGTTCGATTTTCTCCGGTGTCAATTTGGATGGATTAATTTAGCTTCTTCAAACAAATTTTTTTTTGATTTGCCGTTCAAAAACAATATATATCTACGAAGCTCTATAGTAAGTTAATCGTCTTCCCAAAAAAAAAAGTAAGTTAATCGTCTAATAGGGGCAATAGTAACACTGTTAATGATAGAAATTTGTTGTTAAGAATTATCCAATCCATCTCGGTTCACTTAGAAACAAAAGTTCAACGAGCATTCATCAATTAGTTAGTTTTTAAATAATCGACCAAACTTGATAGTGATAACAATAATAATTCATAAATAATTCACTAAGTCAATCTATAATTAATTCATTAATTAATTAATCTAACTCATTTTGTATTAATCTATCTTCTTTGGTTCGTTCAAAAAAAATCCTATAGTACAACATTATTCATAAAATATTGATCATCAAGACATTAAGAAGAAAAAAAAATTGGGTAAGACAACTCTTTATTAGAACGTGCACACCATGCTTAGACAACTAGGCACACCATGCTTAGAACAAATGTTTAGCATATCCAATTGATAATTTTTAATACCTTGTTATCATCAAAACTTAAGAGTCTGATATTGTGAAACACCCTTTGTTCCAACAATCTCCCCCTTTTTGATAATGACAAACATAA
>Ga0228711_1011001_pt1 | contig 11681 bp, 10 predicted proteins | sample MedpolnodulmetaG_2_FD_177996 | JGI IMG/M metagenome (GOLD analysis project Ga0228711, IMG submission 177996) | Root nodule microbial communities from Medicago polymorpha collected in Santa Monica, California, United States - brown nodules | ecosystem: Host-associated > Plants > Roots > Nodule...
CCCCCCCCGTTTGGCATACACACCCTGTCGCATTTAACCTAGTTTACTTTTCTCTCCTCCTCACTCCCTCTCTAGAGAATTTTTTTAAAAAGTGATTTAAGATTAGAGATGATACCTGGCGGAGCCTTGAAAATAGAGAGAAAATCGACTGGAAGAGCTGACAATATCGATTTAATAATAACCACGCGACACCTGATAAACAACTGGTTATATTTCCAATTTGACAATTTGGACCGAACCGCATCGAACACCGATTGCTATGTAGACAGACATATCGAGTTTACACTCATTGGTGGCCCAAGATACTTTACTCATTAAATAAAACTCAAGTCTCAAGCCCAAGATACTTTACTCATTAAATAAAACTCAAGTCCCAATAAGCTATCAAATATTTTTTATTCTTTTTAGTTGACTAAAATAAATTACGAGTGTTTTGTACTTCTTTTCTAAATTGTCAAATCTTCATGAATGGAAGTTGTGCTTGTAAAGAATGAGCATTGTCCGAAAATTATCTTTACCTAAAACACATGGAAAGATTTGAAATGCATTATGATTAACCTTTAATTATTCTTCCCAATCATTTTCTTCTCTCATGCCTTCTCATGTGTTTTAAATCCTTTTTTTTAGAAAAATTCTTCCATTTATTCACATTATAAACCTCTTTCATCTCTTTTTTACTCAAAATCTTAGATTCTTTTTTCCCTCAAATCGATAAAGATAATTCATTTATGAGACAAACAGGGTGAAAATTTATTTATTGAGCTTTTTCTAGTTTTTTTTTTTTAAGCTTTTCTAGTTGATACATAGAAAGAGGCGAAGGAGATGTGACAATAATTTTTTTTTAATGTAATTGAAATAAGGAGTGTTTTTTTCTTCCAAGTAGCTTAATGACTATAGATTCACCTTTAAGATAAATAAGTTGGGTGTTTGAGGTTCGAACACCGACCCTGGATATATTATGCATTGTTCTTACCCACTGAGCTAATCTCACGGAGACAAACAAGAAGAATGTTAATGAGTGTATTTGAGACATTGATTAAAATGTTAAAATTAATAAGTTTGCACAAAAAAGTGTGTAATTATCGTCAAAGCGAAAATAAAAACTTATTTTTAAAATAAAATTTCTCTTAATAGATTCCTTAACCAACTATCTTAGAACACCTGTTAACAAAATCTTTTAAATAATTTACTTGAATGGTCATCCAAATTAACAATACCATATACGGTTTTGAGAAAATGTCATCAATACGCTTCCTTATTTGGATAGAGTCACATATAGTGGTTGACACCTTTCGTCCTTTAACCTTTAAAATAAGTATGTGAATTATTTATCATTATTTTTTTCAATTACTAACTATTTTTTCCTTATCATCTACTGTATTTTCTACACAATAAAAGATAAAATATATACCCTATTTTTATAACGTTCTCTCCTATGAAATTAATTAAAAATGATTTGATTTATTTTGCATTCCTTAAACCAATGGAGTTAACTTAATCCGATCCGTCCATAGGAGTGAGAACAAGATGATTGCCAAATCCGTAGTTTTTCCGAAGCTTCTTCGGACCAGGCTGTGTTATATGTTCTGTTCTGTTTTATTACTGCAACTTCGTCAGCTCTGATTCCAATCGTCTTTAGCGAAAGCACTTTTATTTTATGATCCCCTCCTACTACTCACTACTACTTCTCCACCCACCCATCCCCACTACCCTAAAAATTAATCCCCAACCCCCCCCCACATCTATGGCCCACCAAACACACCCACAAATCCCTCACTACTACTAATATAGTCTACACGCCAAAATAAATCAATTAATAAAAGTGTAAATATAAAGTACAAATAGACAAAATCCAATCCAACCAACATTACATCGGTCCCAATATAACTTAACTCACATTTTTTAAATTAGGTCTCAAGTTCAAGTTTCTAAATACTATAAAAAATAGTATATAGTTTAGATGAGGGATTTGAATGGCCTAAACTGACCAAAGCATAAAGTGAAAATAATTAAGAGTTTTTATTTTAATAAATTCATGTTTTATTATGATGCACTTATAATATAACTTTTTAATTTGTTAAGTAATAGTTGATGTTATTCATTTTGTTAAAATAATAATAATTGATATTATTCATTCTACAATATTTTATTTTTTTATACATCATCCTACATTATAAAGTCAGTTGACCTTTTAGAATAGTCATGTCTACAAAGAAGGATGTTTGTAGAGAAGAAAACAAGATCGCTTAGTTGAGATGACACAAGTCTCTTATGTCTTAATCAAGGTCATGAGTTCGAATTTATACTTTGTGCATACAACAACGTTAAAAATTTTAAGAAGAGTTGATCACACATTTGACTTCCACAAGGCTTGAGAGATTTGTCTATGCAGTTGCGTACACGAAGGATACTCGTCATACACAAAAAAAGAATATCTTTTTAGGAACAATATAAAGCGATTTCTGTTTAGAGAGAAATAGACACAAATAGTTTTTTTTAAAGGGAAATAAAGGCAAATATGTGTTCTTGTAATAATAACAAAAAACACAAATATCTATTTTTTTTCCATGCTAACAACTGTATTTAAGACACTTATTAAAGAAAACAAGATAATAAAAGAAATTTTTTATCCGAACAATATTTCTTCTTAAAGTTTCAAAGTATTGAATATACTTCCTCCAGTCACTATTATAAGCAAAAATTTACTTTTTAAATATATTGAATAATTAATGTATTTAGTCTTTATTATACACTGCATATATTAATTATTTAATGTATCTAAAAAGTTAAATTTTGTTTATAATAGTGACCGGATGAAGTAACAATTTTTAAGATTATATTTCTACATTTAATTTTTTTAAAAATGTCTTAAAAACTCTGGTTAACATTTTAATTTTTTAGAGTGTGAAAAGCTAACCACAAATTTAAACATAGATCATAGTAGATCTTTGTGAGTTGTTGTATGTAGAGTACTGATAATTAAACCTAATTAATATGACAACTATCAAATCATAGAAATGCAGTAGAAAATAAAATGGTCAACAAAAAGAAAAACACGAATGGTCGAGATGACGCTAACCGTCACAGATCAACGGCTGTCAAAGTTTTGCATACGTAAAGCATGAAGCTGGTTATAATAGTTTCTCGGATTCATTTTGTTTGTTAGTAAGTTGTAAGTAACACAACACAGAACAGAACAGAACAGACCCTGTCTCTGTCTTCTTTCTCTCTCTACAACTCTTGTACCTGACTCACTCACTCACTCAACAAAATAAATTCTCTGATTTTATCGTTTTCCTTTCACCAGATCTCACTGTTTACAACCGGATCGAATGTGCGCACTCTGATCACAATTTAATTAAATGGGTCAGTGTTACGGGAAAACGGTTCCCGGCGCCGGCAGCCACCGTCAACAAAACACAACCACCATAATTGACACCTCCGCTGGTGAAGGTGACGGCAGTCGTACTCCTTTACCATCCTTCTCCAACGGAATTCCATCTGTCAAGAACACTCCAGCTCGCTCTTCTTCACACGCCAGTCCATGGCCAAGTCCTTACCCTCACGGTGTCAACCCGAGTCCATCGCCAGCTAGGGCCTCCACGCCCAAAAGATTTTTCCGGCGACCGTTTCCGCCGCCTTCTCCGGCAAAGCATATTAGGGAGTCTCTAGCTAAGAGGCTTGGGAAGGCCAAGCCGAAAGAAGGACCAATACCGGAAGAGCATGGTGTGGAAACGGATTCACAGTCTCTTGATAAGAGCTTTGGGTATAGCAAGAATTTTGGAGCTAAGTATGAGTTAGGGAAAGAAGTCGGACGAGGGCATTTTGGTCATACTTGTTCTGCTAGGGCAAAGAAAGGTGATCTCAAAGATCAACCTGTTGCTGTTAAGATCATTTCCAAGTCCAAGGTAACCATTGCCTCAATACAATTTTAATCTTATTTCATAACTTGATTAGGGTTTTTACTTCAATTCTCTATTTCTATGCATATTCATTGTGATGGCATTTAAAAAATTTAGGTTGTTCTTATTTGGCCTTTTTCGTGTTGGTTTTTGTTTAGTTCTATTCCAGAAATCTATGAGATTCTTAGTCCACTTTTATTTGTCATTGTAGTTTTCCTATGAATTGTTCTTACAATGATTTGTTTCTATGTGGAAATTGAATTTTGTTAACTGATTGGAAAGTTGTCTGGCATTGCCTTAAGAAATTTCCTGCCTTTTTGGAGTTTTGATGTTTGTAACGGACATATCGCCTGTGGATTCTAAAATTTATTGATTTTGTCGATTGCTGTCAATTCGTAAAATATCATTGATTTTGTTGGTTTGCTGTCGACGCATCAAATATCATCGATTTTGTCGGTTGATGTCGATACGTTAAATATCATCAAGGGATGTAGACATTTGTGGAACATAGTATAATTATTGTGCTTCAGAAAAATTGAAATCAAGACAATTACATGAGTTGTTTCTTTTTCATTCTTCTTGGAAACATACTTATTTATGAAAGTTTTGAGTGTGTATATTAAGGCTGTCAAGAATAATGTGCAGACTAGGTGAAAACTCTTCCGGTTTTGTTTAAAATAAAAAAGTCATCAATCTCGATTTGTAAGCCCAAGTGGGTTGACGTAGTGGCACCACACTAGGTCTGAAGTGGAGGGAATGTGCATAGTAATCTCAATTGGAAAGTCCCTGGTTCAAACTCTGACAAATAAAATTTATGTCATGATTTTTGCACAAGTTTCTCCTTTCCTTCTCCCAAAATACAAAAGCAATGTGCTTGTAGTCCCTAGTGAGAGGCTAATTGTTCAATGAAGAGTCTCAGGTCGAAGAAAATATAAACAGTGAACAAAATCAAAACTTACTACTTGTACAAGATTGAAAAAACATACTTGACCTTTTTTTTGTCTCAACGCATGAAACTTCAAAAGCAGTATCATTTTTTTCAAGTCTTCAGCCTTTTTCAATCCCTAGTACAATTCATATCGCGTTTGATTTTAAATATATGTGTTAATGCCAGTGGATACTCTAATGCTATTTTGTCGTTTGCATATTACTCATCTTCTGAATATCTTCAGTTAGTTTCTAGAACCGTTAGGGGAACATATATTTTGTTGTTTGCACGTTGTCTGTCTATTTTTATCCCCACGTGCAGAGATACAGTGCTTAAGCTCATTTGTGCTGTAACGGGTTATATGATTGATTCCTTCAGGAGTATTTTTTATTATTTTTCCATTGTTAAAACTTTCTCTAAAAATAATGAAACGCCTCTTGCTGGAATCAAACTCAGTATCATTGCGCCTTGTTTCCAAAAAGATTGTTACCACTGTGCCACAACCAACATTATCAATAATATGACACATAAATTGTACTATAAAATGAAGGAATTTATCCTGTTTGAGCATATCAGTTACCTATTTTTGCCCCCTGAAAGAAATTGTTTGAGAATATTACTTACTTAGTTTGTTTATCTTGTACATTATGAAACATATGTTTGGGAATGTCTTTAACTACATCTGCTATTTGGGCCATAATTAGTCTTATGATGTATGCAACTGCCATATTATATAAATCAGGAGGTCATGCTTATTCTTAATCTTTTCAATATGTGAGATAAAAAAATTGCTGGATCTTATTAAGCTTTATTTGGCAGATGACCTCGGCAATAGCAATTGAAGATGTCCGTAGGGAGGTGAAGCTATTGAAAGCTCTGTCGGGCCATAAGCATCTTATCAAATTTCACGATGCTTGTGAGGATGCCAATAATGTGTACATAGTTATGGAGTATGTCATTTTTTCTTGTTTTCAGAATCTTTTATATTGAGACTTTGGTGTAGGGATTACCAGAGAACTGGATATTTGTTTTTTTTTTTTGTACATATTTTTACCTAATGGATGTATTGAACTTCAGACTGGGCATTGGTTTTCTTATACCCATCACTTTTTTGTCAGTCTTTGCAATTTATGTCCAGTTTCATAGTTTTTCGTATCTTTGTGCCGTTTCATTGTCAGATTTTTTACATTAGGTTCTATCACAACTTTTTTATACTCGGTAAAACATTTTTAAGTATCTACTCAAAATATATTTTGATGGAGGATAAATTTATGTTTAGTTATAGTGTAACATCCATCGTCTAATCGTGGTATCCTCATATAGTGATGATTATGTTTTTATTTTTTTATCAGATTGTGTGAAGGTGGGGAGCTTCTTGACCGAATTTTGTCAAGGTTAGTTTTTCTGATAACTGTGATTTCCAAAGGGTTTTCTTTGGAACCTTTTATACTAGTATTTGGTCTTTTTTTGTGTGTGGTGGTTTTTAGCTCAATACACTCTTTTAGTTTGGTTGAAAATTGTTCTCTTCTCTTCCAGGGGAGGAAGGTATACCGAGGAGGATGCAAAAGCTATTGTTTTGCAGATTCTAAGTGTAGCTGCCTTTTGTCATCTTCAAGGTGTGGTGCATCGTGACTTGAAGCCTGAGGTTTGTGCATTAAATCTTATTCCCCTTCACAACTTGTATCATCTAGCTCTCATTTTAATCTCATGCATGCTTAATTATATGTTGATAAGAATGTAAGAGATTTTGATGATTCTTTGTTCGGTTTCGATTGTACAGAATTTCCTCTTCACTTCAAGAAGTGAAGATGCTGATATGAAGCTTATTGATTTTGGTCTCTCCGACTTCATCAGGCCAGGTTATAATTAGAATGATTCTCAATTTTCATTTCCTTGCAAAATTTCATATTTTTCCTCTAAATAGGTTATTTAAGACTGCTGCTTCTTTTCATGCATGCTTTATTAGATGTTAATGGATATAAGTAAACTGAACTTTTCCCTTTGTCCGTGCTGATACGTAGAAGAACGGTTGAATGACATTGTTGGGAGTGCCTATTATGTTGCACCTGAGGTCCTTCACAGGTCTTATAGCGTGGAAGCGGATATATGGAGTATTGGTGTTATCACCTACATCTTATTATGTGGAAGTCGACCATTCTGGGCGCGAACCGAGTCTGGAATCTTTCGTACAGTTCTCAGAGCTGATCCTAACTTCGATGATTTACCTTGGCCATCTGTGTCTCTAGAGGGAAAGGACTTTGTCAAAAGGCTCCTAAACAAGGACTACAGAAAAAGAATGACTGCCGCTCAAGCTCTAAGTAAGTTTTCCTATCAATTTAGACTAGTATGGCCGTTGTTAAATGATGCATGATATTTTTTATTGATCATCATGAAATTCCCAATGTGGTATGTCGCATCAAAGAATAATACTTTGACATTATTATAAAAGATTGTTGGTTGTGGAATTTCACGCTTCAAAGTCCTGCCTTGACGGAATGAAGAAAATAGATCAGTATAATGAAAAACTCATTATATTTGTGTTATGGTAGATATCCAAATATTACTCGGTAGGTTCTATTAGGAATAGTCATAGTGGTAGTGACAGTTTCATTGCAAATTGAATTTTAAAACTAATTAATGCACACTTGTTTGATTGCAGCTCACCCGTGGTTGAGGGATGAAAGCCGTCCGATCCCTTTAGATATATTAATTTATAAGTTGGTGAAGTCTTATCTTCACGCGACACCATTCAAACGTGCAGCTGTGAAGGTATAATTTATTTCATTTCCTAGAATATGCTTACACTGATATGAACTTAGGGGTGTTTATGATATCATTGGTTTAAGAAAATGTGCTATTTATATTACTTGTTTTCACCGTCAATTACAAAACGTTACTTTAAAAAAAAAAAAAATTGTACTGGAAATGGTGAAAATAATTGCTTTCACTGTTTTTTTGTACAATATTTGAAATTAGGATACAAAAATAAAGTGATATCTTTGTATTAAAAGTGAAATATATGAAATGAAAACAAAAAACTTATTCTAGGAATTTTTTTTTCATTTTCAATTTAATATTTCGGCTATGTTTAGGATTGTAGATTAGATGGGGGATAATCCACTAGTTAGAGATAGAAGGAAATGAAGGAGAAGTTAAACCATTTAGAATAATTTGATTTGAATGGTATGTCATTAGAGATGATTGATAACAAGACATTGTGTTGTTGTTTAGATGTGACCGACCCCACCCCTGTAATTTGTGCACATTCATTTTGTGATTTTGAAATTAGAGGATTGTTTGCCGATGTTGATTTATTTATTTAATGCACTGGATCCGTACTCATCTTTTCACTTAATTTATCCAGGCCCTTTCGAAAGCATTGACAGACGACCAGTTGGTGTATCTTAGAGCGCAATTCAGATTGTTGGAACCAAATAGAGACGGGCACGTCTCCCTCGACAATTTCAAAATGGTTATCTTCTGCTTCCCTGTTAAATCTTCTGGTCTTTTTATGGTGGACAAAAATTTCTGTGTTGTGTTTGTGGATTGTCATTTCATCAGCACAGCTTACTCATTAAGGGGCCCGCATCCACACACACACACACTTATACACTTTTTTTTCTTTTTTCCTGTTCATACTTATGTGAGTGTATTTTTTCCTGTTTTGAGAGTTTGTGTAAACTTTTTTGACTTTTGACCATTGATCATTATTAATTAGTTCAATATTGAACTTTGTAGGCTCTTGCACGTCATGCAACTGATGCCATGAGGGAATCAAGGGTTCTTGACATCATACACACGGTTAGCCTTTATTGTTACAAGATTTGCATGGACAATTTTTTTTTTTTTTTTTAAGGATGCATGGACAAATGTTTATGAGTGCAAGTTTTTCATGAAATTATTCCTGTTTTATCTTATTCTGAGTCATAACAAGTTACTTATATCCTCTAAACTTCTGCTTGTTGTCTTAATATTTATTGTTTCATCGTTAAACTTATGGGAAACTGATGTACACCATAGTTCCCTTATTTGACCAAACATATTTATCTCTTGCTTTGTTAATTAATTTTATAGATGGAACCACTTGCATATAGAAAGATGGATTTTGAAGAATTTTGTGCAGCTGCCACTAGCACATATCAATTGGAGGCACTTGATGGGTGGGAAGATATTGCCTGCGCTGCATTTGAACATTTTGAGAGTGAGGGAAACCGCGTGATATCGATCGAAGAATTAGCAAGAGTAAGTGCTCTAATTTCTCTTCCTAACATAACAATGTACGCCTTTGTTTTCAGGTTTGATTAGGACATATTGTTATGCTGCTCTATGGTTTTTTAAAATATATTATTAATATGGCTACAGGAGCTAAATCTTGGTCCTTCGGCGTATTCAGTTCTCAGAGATTGGATTCGAAATACTGATGGAAAGCTTAGTTTACTTGGATATACAAAATTTTTGCATGGCGTGACTCTGCGGAGTTCACTACCAAGACCTCGTTAGTCTCGAGCCGTTTGGCACATAAAGGCGGGAGAAAAGATTTATAGGTTTATTTATAGATTTATAAGGATTATTTTTTTCTTTATTTATTTATCTTGGGTGGCCAAAAGTGGAATGTGTATAAATGAATGTGTTGGCAAATATGAGAAATGTTGAGTAAATTTATGTTTTTTTTCGTTGACAGTAAATTTTATGTTAAAATCCCTCCTCTTGCCATATTTTGCAGATATATACTCCAATAAGTTTGAGGCTTTGAGCCCATGCTTATTCATTTGTTTGTGAATGCCAAAAATGACTACCAAGTCAAAATTTATGTAATCTGCGTCAGTATGGTTTTTTACTGCAATTATCTGGAAAATTAAAACAAAGCCTCTGTAACAAGTGTATTGATATTATTTGTTTACGAAGAAGTGCAATATATGGTTGTGATATGTTAACCAACATTTAACAACCGATAGACTTTCTGATATTAGTGGAAGGATAAGATTTATTGTGGGGTTTATGGCAAAGATGTTGGCAATTAACACAAATCAACATCATCAAGTGGTTGTTGAGATGTCAAGATGAGATGCTATGTTGGTTAACTACAGCAACCTTAAGAGACATTTTTGAAATTTCACAATTTTTATCCTAACCATGTACATGTTGGATTTGGATTGTGTGCAATGTGACAGTTTGCAATCAAGTAACATTTGGGATTAAGATCGGATTGTCCAGATTTCAATTATTTTTAAAATCTAATAAAATAATAATAAGGCTGAAATCTGGAAATATTTGATCTTGATCGAGCTGTCTAGTTATAAGATCTTGACTGCAAACCACCTCCAAAAAGAACATTGGAAAGAAAACGGTATTGTTGTTTGGCGTGCACTGTATATGGCGATATTGTAGTCGTAGAGACTATGCGTACGTAAATTGAATTCAGTGACTCAAAAGAAAGAAACCGTCTTGGCCCTACATTAAAGTCATTTTCTTCTTTTCAATTCTTTCCTTTTCCAAATTGGTAGTGTACCCATTACTCCAATTCCATTAAATGGCAACAAATTCTTCAAAAAAAGAAAACAAAGTTAAAGGGAAAAGAAAAGATTCATCTTTTCTTTCTTTCATTATTATTACGATTTTCTAACAAAATTAGAACAAGTAATTAACATTGTGTCGTCATCATCATCTCATCTCTAACATCACCACTCAACTAACAAAGGAAAGGGAAAAGTAAGAAGAAGAACTAAGTAGAAGGATTTACAACACCACCATCATGGTTGATCAGTTGAGATTCTCACTCAGAAACCAAAGCATCCAACATGATGATTGTGATGAAGAGACTTTTCCCTATCAATCAAACCTCTTATGTTTCTGAACTCCTCTACACGACAAGGGATGGTTATGGCTCCTTTATGATCAAAACCATATTCTTCTTCTGCCTCTTTCAGAAGCTGCATGAAGAGTGGGTGATTGAAGTAAATCACTGGAACCACGAACCTTTGTTGATCTTCTCCTTGACCAACCTTGATTGCAAGACACCCTTTTGGTACACCTCTGAACTCTTGCTTCTTCCCATGCAGAAGAAATCCTTTGAAACTTCTCTCACCACTTCCCATCTCTGCAACAAAAACACAAGAAAAGAAAAGAAAAGAAAAGAGAGTGACAAGTTTTGTGTATGTGTTGAGTGGTTTATGTAGAAAATCTCAAAAGAAAACAAAGTAATAGAGCCACGGATTTAAGGGAGTTGGAAAGTACATGCAGTAGTACATGTACATGGTTGATCTCATAACTCAGACAAAAACAAAAACATGGGAAACGCAATTCAAACGCAAAGGACTTTGTGGGGATATATACGACAACTGTGTTGTGTTGTGTGTCAACACTGATTTACTAACTTGGATTTTACACCGTTAGATTATAATCACTTTCATGATCCTAGGCATGTTTTGTGCATGCACTAATTAGGAATCTCCTCCTATGCTATGTGTGTGTTAGTGGGTTAGAATCTGATGCAACCTTCACCTTTCCAATGTCACTTTATACCCGTACGATCAAGGACAGATGTGGTCATCATATGACTCTCTTGCATGTGAATTCTTAAACTATTTTTCAATTTCTTTTAAGTTTGCCAACCTCATCTCAAAATAAATGTCATTTTAATAAAAATATATATATATATATATATATATTTATTTTTTTACTTTTCATTTTTCAAAATATAAAATTAATTCCTTTAAACAAACTATAAAAAATAATTACTTTTTTCCACTATATCATCTAAGTGTGTGTGTATATGTATGTGTGTGTCTATATATATATATATATATATATATATATATATATATATATATATATATATATTTTTTTTTTTT
>Ga0228711_1011003_pt1 | contig 11680 bp, 9 predicted proteins | sample MedpolnodulmetaG_2_FD_177996 | JGI IMG/M metagenome (GOLD analysis project Ga0228711, IMG submission 177996) | Root nodule microbial communities from Medicago polymorpha collected in Santa Monica, California, United States - brown nodules | ecosystem: Host-associated > Plants > Roots > Nodule...
GTTCCGGCGGTTACGGGTTTGTCTTTAGAATCAGTAGCTTGATCTAAAGTATACCTGAAACCGCCGGGCTTTGCCCGCGCAGATGTCGCGATTCGCCCAATAAATTCAGCAGTTTACCGTTTATGGATGGGCACTAGCTAGTAGGCCACGAATGTATGGATCTGCCGGTAAGTGATAGCCACCGTAGGCCGCCATGAAACCTGGCAACGCATACGCTGTTAGCAGAGTCAGCGTCTCCACCAATCGCTAGGCCAATGCTATCAAGACTGTTTAAGGTCCCGAGCTTGCCGCGCTGCCTTAGCGGAAATCGCGGGCAACAGAGAACGCGCTCGGTATAGTCGGGCTTGTCCCCTATTTAGGCCCCTAACTGCACTTTGACGATAGGATGAGCAATTCGCGCTCCCTATACTGTGGAGCGGAACGTCATTCTGAATGCCATCGCCTCGCTCGTCGACAGCTTCGTCGAAATCTGCTTCTGCTTCCTTGAGCAGTTGCCTCGCTGCCTTGTAGAGATGGAACATGTTCGACTTCCCACTACTGGGCCCGGGATCTTGGGGAGACGGGGTTCGAGGTCAAGCTGATGCCACCCACGTCGGTGAAGCCTAAACCCAATCAAAGCTCACCTCTCCGCATCAATCTTCGGGCCCGGGAATGGACGCTGGCGCAAACCTCGATGACGACAACAGCCGTCGGCTGGCTCTGGATGAAACGCAAAAATGAACCCGCGCTCAACTTCTTGCAAAACAGTCCCTCCCCGTCATTGACGCCCCGTGGAGCTGTAAAACATCTTTTGCCAGATCAACCCGGATCATTATGGCCTAATTTCCCTCTTCCCGTGTGCCTCTAAGGATCGCAAGTTCTGGTACACTGCAATGCATTGTTGAGGAGAGCGGCAGCCATCCCATCTTGTTCCGACCCCAAATGTGAGGCGCACTTCGCGGCGCTGGAGCGCGGGATTGGCCAGCTCTCGATGTAGCTGGGCCTGGAGAAAAAAACCGCGCCGATCGCCAGTTGCAACGAGAAACTATCCGTGGTCACCGGCCCACAGCCTGCCCCGTTACACGAGTTTCAAAATGATCGATCTGCAAGATCGTCAACTGCTCACCGCACCTTCCTTGAAGGTTGGAGCAGGGCCGCCGAAATCCCGTTGTTGAAGCGGATGGTGCGCACCTCGTCCTTGAAATCGGCGCAGGATTGCCGCCAGCGCGAGCCCGGCCAGACCAGTTCCACCGAGGCGTCGAGCGGTCGGTAGACGGCGGTGTATAGCGTGCCGCAGTCACGTCCGTAGTGTGTCTGATAGACGGGGGGGCGCTGGAAGCCGGAAAGAACGTTCGTGATACTCGCCGAGGCAGACAGCAATTTCTCCACCGCGGCCTCGCGCTCGACCGACTTGGTGGTCTCGGCGTGGTATGCCCATTCTACGCCGTGCTGGTGGTTGGTGCTGACGCGACGCTCCACCACTTCCGCCGGGCGATCCGGGTTTACATAGACGGTCGCATGGTTTCCCTCACGGTCGATCAGCGCGATGGAATAGGACATGTGCACGGGAATATCCCGGAGAATGGCAACGGCTGCGGCCGTGGTGTTGGCAAACTCCAGCACGTAGCGCAGCACAACAGGCATGCCGAACCCCTGCCCCTCGCCGGTGCGCCCACCGAAAGCGAGCGAGACCGCCAGCCCGTCCTCGTTGATGCCATCGAGCACGCCCCACAGGCAATCGACCACCGCGACGACGCGCTTGCCGTTGAAGCGCGACGCGAGCCAGGTGCCTTCGAGAAGGCGCGGGCTGTAGTCATAGTTGCGAATGAGCGACGAATCCGCCCCGGTCAGGATCGCTTGCGAACAGCCTCTCACATAGAAGGGCGGGCACCACATGGACAGGAAGCGGGCTTCCAGATCCCCGCCGCCGGCCGTCTCCACGATGGCCTCGTAGGTCGGCAGCAGTTTCGGCATATGTGTCCGCAATGCTTCGAGGCTCATGGAATAGGTCGGGCGCGATCGGACACCTTCGCGCACGAACCAGCGGCTGTAGGCAGGCCAATGGCGATCGAACACCCGGCGCCATTTGGAACCGGGCACATCTTCGTTTATAGCTTCGAACTGGAGGTCCATGGCGTCCTGCAGAATCTTCAACGGATCGGCTCCTTCGCTTCGTCACACTGGATTTCGGTGACCGGCTTACTGGCATAGAGGCGCTTGATGCCCGTGATCCAGTTGCGTGCCCGCTCGGTCAGCTCGAATTCGTCGTCCATCACCCGCCCCCGCATCATCAGGGCTCCAAGGTCGGCGCCCTTCTTTAGGGAGTCGCCGCGGCCGGTGAAGCGCACGAAGAGAGCCTCCTTATCGCTCTCGATCGCCTGCCGGTGATAGTCGAAGCGGGCGTAGGACACGCTGCCGTCCGGCGCCATGCGGTAGATGCCCGACGCCGGCGCATGGGTGACGATTCCGTCGAGGTCCTCGGTAGACTTGAGAATCAACTGCGACCAGGAATCGATGAATTCCTCGCTTGCCCAACGATCGTTCAGTTCCTTTACGTCGATGTTGTACTCGATCCCGAAAAACTCCATTAGGTGAAATAGGAAGAGTGGCGCATCGGCATAGGCAAAGGCGGCCTGGTTTGTCAGCGAGCTTGCGCCGGATATGCGCGGATTGAGCTCGCCGAGATAGACTTCGTTGTTCTCATCGATGAGGAAATCGAGGTTGAAATAGCCGCGATAGCCTTCCTTGCGCAACTGGTTGCCAAAGCGGGAGGCCATGTCCCGCGTCTTGGCGAGGACCTTTTCGGAAAAGGCACCAGCGAAGAGTTCATTTCCAGCCCAGCCGCCCTTGTAGGGCGTCAGCTCCGGCTTGCCGACGACTTCGGTCATGAGTGGTCCGACGAGCGTGCCGGAGGCCGTGGTGCAGGCCTCCATGGTCGCGCTGCGGCAGTTGACCCGCTTCATGATCTTGACCTCCTCCTCCGCGGAAATTTCCGCGGCGTGACGGTTGTAGTCATCCTCGCTGGCGATCAAGAAGGTCGTGCGGCCGCTGTCGCCGAAGCCGGTCTGCACCACAAGATCGGCGCCGAGGCCAACCCTTCTCGCGGAACAAAGAAGTTCCTCATAGGTGCGGGCGGGGCCCAGCGTGTTGGGCACGGAGGGCACGCCGGCTTTGTTGCCGATGCGCACGGTCTCCATCTTGTTGTCGCAGCGCTGACGCAACTTGGCCTTAGGATGCCAGACCTCGATACCGAGTTCCTTGCAAATTTCTTCGGTCGTCTCGTCGAACATCAGGAAGACGGCGACCGGGCGGCCGCCACGCCTGGCGATATGGTCGATCACTTCCTTGCGCTGGAGCAGGTGGTTGTTGATGCCCTCAATGCTCTTGCATCGGGTATGGGGGATTTTGGAGGGAGCGAAGACGTTCGGATGCCGCCCGTCGAAGGGGTCAATGTAGTTGATGAACTTTAAGTTCCCCACCCATTCGTCGATCCCCATCAGATTGAAATTCGTCCCGGAGACGAAATAGATCGGGCGTTTGTTGCGGTGCATGACGAGGCGAATGTCGGCAATATTGCTGATGCGTTTCATGTTTGGCCCTCGTTCTCTTCGAATGTTGCGCGTGATCGCGCTTCCTTTCTTCTTCTCTTCTTTGGCATACCCTGCTCTCGATGTGCACACTTCCGGAGATTTTCACTGCCGTCTGGGCATAGGGGGATGGGGCCAAGGGTGTCGAGATAGGCGGATGCGCCGCCTTTCTCGTAGGTCGAGGAGGCGACGTTGCGGTCGCGGAAGGACTTCAGCACCTGCCGGGACCGTTGGCGCACCCGGAAATTGGGAGGAAGCATGGATCGACTCGCTAGCGCAAATCGGTACGCGCAGATGTGATTTGGTGCGTGAAAACCCATTGTTTGAGGGAGCACACTCAAGACGCGCCTCCATGCCCGGGAGACGGCTTTTGTGCGTCCAGAACTCTGGTAAGCGCTTTCTCCGTGAAAACCCGAAAACCCTGTTCCGGCCGGAAGCCGTGTATTTCGCGAACATTGAGGGCGCGCAGATATTGCAGTATCGCGGGACTTATGACCTGGCCCGGCACTAGAATGGCCGAACCCGGTGGGTAAGGGGTGACGAGACGCGCAGAGACCAGTTCGCGGCCCCCGGCGATGGCGCCTTCGGCTTCGGTGAGGTTGAGATACTCGCAGTTTGCATTGTCATAGGACAGGTAATAAGCCGAGCGTATGTCGCCATCTGGGGTTCCCATGTTAGTAAAAGAGTCCGTCGCGCGGAACGCCGAATGGAAGGCTGAAAAGTTTGGCAGCGGCGGCTGTTTCCGCGCTGGCGAGAGAAACTGTTGATCGTGGATGCTGCGCTCGATCATAGAGAGATCGCGCACTTTATCATCGATGTCGCGCGCGACCTTCACCAGCACCCCGATGAGATGGGCTAGGTCGGAGCGCGTGCAGCCGATATTCACTATGAACAGCACCGTGTTGTGCGAGGTCTTGTTGATCTGGATCTCGTGTTCATCCATCAGCTTGTTCTTGAATGGCTCGCCACTGAGGCCGGTCGCGCCGATTTCCAGCGTTACGCGTGTCGGATCGAGCGCGAACTCGTCCGTCCGCCAGGCCGCCTCAAAATTGCTCCAGCCGGTCTTCTCGCCGAAGCAGGATTCCGCGTTCGACTGGCGATATTTCGGCGGCACGAGATCGTCGCCGCCGAGGACTCGGAAATACTTCGTCAGCAGCGGATGGCGGAACATCTGCTCGCGCAGGCTCATGGCGAGTTCCAGCGTGCGCTGCACGAGTTCATAGCCTTCCATTTCCACCTGCCGTCGGCCGACGTCGAGAGACGCAAGGATCTGGTAGTTTGGTGAAGTCGAGGTGTGCGTCATATAGGCCTCGTGGAAGGCCTCCTCGGTCTTCTCCTTGAACTCCTGATCCCAGATGTGGATCATTGACCCCTGCCGCAGTGCCGTCAGCGTCTTGTGCGTCGACTGGGTTACATAGACCCGCACCCGCGCTTTCGACGGATCTGGAAGGAGTTGTGTGTTCAGGATCCTTTCGTCGTCCTTCCAGGCCTCGGCGTCGAATTCGGCACTGAAGGCCTCGTAGCAAGTGGCGTAGTCAGTTGCCTGCAGCATCGCGGCAAGCTTGGCGGCAGCTCCCATAGCCGTGCGCTGCCGGAGTATGGGATGCGCGTAAGCTAAGGCGAACCAGGCCTCGTCCCACACGAAGACGAGATGCGGCGCGATCGCCAGGCACTCCATCATCACGCGCTCTACGTTATAGACGATGCCATCGAAGGTGCAGTTGGTGAGCAGCAGCAGACGAACACGGTCGAGCGTGCCGGCGTGCTTGTAGGCGAGAAGGGTCCGCTTCAGGTCCCGCAAGGGCACTCCGCCATATATGGAATAATCGTTCCGCGGATAGGGATCCAGATAGTCGACCTGCGCCCCCGCCAGCACCAGCCCGTAATGGTGCGACTTGTGGCAGTTTCGCTCGGCCAACACCACGTCGCCTGGCTTGACAAGCGCCTGCAACACGACCTTGTTGGCGGTCGAAGTCCCGTTGGTAACAAAGAAGCTGCGCTTGGCGCCAAAGGCGCGCGCGGCATATACCTGCGCAAGCTTCAATGGGCCGGTCGGATCGAGCAGGGAATCCAGGCCGCCTGAGGTAGCGGACGTCTCCGCCATGAACAGGTTCATGCCATAGAACTGCGCAATATCGTCGATCCATTTCGAATTAACGATCGACTTGCCGCGGGAGACCGGCAAGGCATGGAAGACGCTTACCGGCTGTTTGGCGTGGTTGCGCACGGCATCGAAGAAGGGCGTCTGGTAGCGCAGCGCGACGCCGCGTGTGATGGAGTAATATAGTTCGTCTTGGTCCTCCTCACGTAAGAAGATGCGCCGGAACGTTTCGCCCATGCGCGCAGCGATGTCCTCGACATTGCCGTCAGTTACGAGGTAGAGGTCGAGCTCTGGCCGAAGCTGCGCAATCTGGCGGCCGAGCAGCGGGCCGCGCTCGGATTCCGGAACGGCATCGATGCCGGCGTCTAGCCCGTCGGGGACCCGACGCCACGTAGTCAGATGGTGGTCCTGCGAGCGGGAGGGAAAACCGTAACGGACAACCACGGCCTGGAGGTTGAGGTTGACGAGCGTCGCGATCAGAGCGTCCTCGAAGGTCGGCACGATGACTATGTCAAAGACGAAGTCGTCATCGATGCCGCGTTTGCGCTGTACGCGCCGGCGTAGAGCCTCCTGGTCGGAGTCCGACATCTGGCCGACTATCAGCACCTCGAAGTAGTGGCGAGCCTGCCGCTGTTCGTCAGTTTCGATCTGGGAGGGCAGGTCGCCTTCGGTCTCCGATAACACTCTTTGGCGGCGATAGGTCTGCCTGGCGAGCATCTTGTGAATCCGCCGCGCGGCGAGATGGGCCTGGACCAGTTCCCGTCGTTCGACCAACCCTTTCAGTTCGGCGAAGGAACGCGCACCGGGAAAAGCCCAGTAGGTCTCTATGGGGGACAGAGTCTTGATAGCGTGGGCCACCTGCTCGAGGGTTGTAACGAAATCGGAATGGTCCGGGGAAATAGTCGAGAGCAGCCCCAGATCGTCCACCAATGATGTCCAACTGTCAGAGCGAAGCTCCGCGATGCTGCGCCAGCTATGTAGCGATATTTCGATGGTATCCGTGGTCGCGAAAGTCATGGTCTTCCAAGTGCCCGTCGGTGGCTGAGTGCGAGGTGATGCCGCGACATCGGACGCGGCTGGTTCCCTCGCAGCGATGGACACGGTACCCGCTTCGGCTTGTGTTTCTTGCAGTGGAACGCCCTGACGCAGAGCTGCCATCTCGCTTCCTTTGTTGTTCTCTAATTTGGGTTGTTCGGACACATGAATGCGCAACAGCATGTGCGCCCAGGGGTGATCGTGCAAAAGTCGTGCCAGGCCGCAGGAGTGACTGAAGCAATGCTAATTGTTTTCTTTCAGATGGTTAGATCGGGAAATTGACCACACGTGAAGGAACGATCGGTGTCGCAAAGCCGACAAAGGTGACGGACAATGTCGCATGGGTGGTTGTCACGCGTCCGAGCATGTGGAGGCGTGGGCGCTCTTCCGAAACTTTTGCATTAGCGGCAAGGCGCGTCCTATCCTTGCGCTCGCCGAGCGTGGTGCCGTCCTCTAAGTGTTGACGGCATCGGGCGGAACGCGGGAGCCTGTCGCCGCGCATGCGCGACATGACGTTGATGCGGCTCTGGAAGAGCACTTCGTTATCCGAACGGGAAACCAAGGATCTCGTCTTCGACCGTGGACTCAGTTATGGTCTTCACTGGAGCCTGTATGGCGCAGGAGGATTTGTGGAGGCCGTGGTGCTATGCTCACAAACACGAAGGGAGCGCTTGCACGTGCCAAATCGGTCGGCGATCCTCGTAGACTTGCCGATATCCCTTACCGTAGAACGCGATCTGACGCAGAGCTGCCATCTTGCTTCCTTTGTTGTTTAAACTAGTTCGGTTGTTCGGGACAATTGAATGCGCACAGCATGCGCGCCCAACTGGGTGATCGTGCAAAAGTCGTGCCAGGCCGCAGGAGTTGCGAGTAAAGCTGATGGCTGAGGTTCTTTTTTCTTCGGCCCTCGTGGTAAACTCAACGAACTCAACACCTCTAGTCGCAATCCGGTCTGGCATTTGCGGGACGTCGATACGGATGTCTAGCTGCTGCCTTACCACCTGGTCCATTAAGTTGACCAACGAGCGGTGGCCATCCTCGGCGATTGCCCTCGCCGATCCTCCGCGGAACTGATCATGGAAGATTTCCAAAGACAACGGGCCGCCATAACCCGTGGCAGCAACAGCCCGCATGAAGTCCACGACGGGCAGGTCACCCTCGCCGGGCATGTTTCGGAAGCGCCGGCTCCAGTACAGCAGGTCCATGTCGATGAGAGGAGCGTCAGCGAGCTGGACGATGAAGATCTTGTCGCCCGGTATAGAGCGGCTCGTGTTCGGTTCGATCTTGCGCGCGAGCCTATGAAAGCTGCCGAGGATCAATGTTGGTGTGATCCGCCCTTCAAACGATCTCCCAAGCGTCGCGGTGGTCGTTGATGTGGCGCCCCATTCAAGCGCCTCGCACCCGATACGGACGCCCCTGAGCGACACCGGAGAGACACTCGAGCAAATCAGCATGAGATCGGTGCAGAGCTGTTCTCAATCTGGTCTATGCGTCGGAAGGCGACGTAATCGGCCGCGAGCTCTGTTCCAATCCGAAAGTGCGAAAGATCAGCTTCACCGGGTCGACCGAGGTTGGCCGGTTGCTGATGCGGCAGTGCTCGGACCAGATCAGAGCGGATCAGCTTCGCGCTCTGCGGCAACGCTCCCTTCATCGTCTTCGATGACGCGGATATCGACGCAGCCGTCGATGGCGCGATCCGCAATGCGGGCCAGACCTGCGCGTCCGCCAACGGCTGTATTGCCCTCCCCTTCCGGGGTGGGAACAAGAACTGCTCGAAATCGTACGCTGTGGCCAAACAGAGGATGCCATCGCGCTACCCGCAGGATTCTTCCGGGAAGTCGCAAAAGGTCTGAAGCACTTTGCTGTTCATCTCCCCAGAAATAAATGCCGGTGAAATCTATGGGCTCCCAACTGAGCGGCGATGCGTGCTCGTGCAATGCGTCAGGAACGTTCCTGCCAGATGAGCCGCGGCACGGCTAGCGCTGACGAGCAGATAGAGGCCGGACGCGCAGAGCGCCTGCTCGAACGCGGATTTAAAGCTGTACGACTTCGCACTACATCTTGCGCGGGAATGTGCTCTCGACTATCCATCGAGGCTCTAGAACTGCCAGCGAGGGATCATGCAGACGCAGTTTGGCGGCAAATACCCGCACCTCTTTCGTGGGTCGAGGCTGGTCTCTCTCGCGCCGCTTTTTTTGACTCTCCGGCAAATGTCCTGCGGTCCCTTCTGGGGGCGATTGGGTCGCCTTAGCAACGGTTTTGATGAGCGACGTTCCCGCGTTTGCTTTGGAGCCGGCAAAAACCGATCCTGCTCACCAATCTAACGAGGGGTAGCAACGTCGCCCGAGTTCGCGTCTCCTCTGCCCGGAGCGCCGAGCGAGATCAGACGGCGTGTTCACGTTAACAGCTGATAGGAAGATGAAGGCGACAATGCAAGATAGCACTTCGAAACACGTGCCGCTGTGGTCTTGGATCATTCCGCTGCTCGGTGGCGTGACTGCGGCTCTGGCACTAGCGCGCGTGCTGCCTGAAGACTCTGTCCTGATACTGCTGACGTCCGCGGCCCTGCTTGCAGGTGCTGTTTTTGCAGCGGTGCATCACGCCGAAGTTCTTGCCGAGCGGGTGGGTGAGCCTTTTGGAGCGATCCTCCTCGCCATCTGCGTGACAATCATCGAAGTGGCGGTCATCGTCTCCATAATGTTATCGGGCGCAGAGGGAAACGAAGAGGTCGCGAGAGATACGGTTTTTTCCGCGGTGATGATCGTGCTCAACGGAGTCATCGGACTTTGTCTGGTGGTTGGCGGCCGACGCCACCACGAGCAGTCGTTTCAGTTGAATGCGGCCTCGGCGGCACTGGCAGTGCTTGGCACACTCGCGACACTGTCTCTCGTGCTGCCGAATTTCGTCATCGCGGGACAGCCCCAGCAATTCGATCGAATACAGCTTGCCATCATTGGACTTGTGTCGCTGGTCCTCTACGGCGTGTTTCTATACGTGCAGACGGTCCGCCATCGCGACTATTTCATGGATCACACGGGTGCCATCGATGACGGCAAGGCGCTTCCGGCCGAGCATGAACGCCCGAAGGGCAATATGCCGGTAACTGGAGGCCTGCTCGTGCTGGCCCTCGTGGCAGTCGTCTTGTTGGCCAAGCTGCTTTCTCATCCCCTCGACAGCGCAGTCGACGCGATGGGGCTGCCACAAGCCGTGGTTGGCGTGGTCATCGCGGGTGTCGTTCTCCTGCCGGAGGGCATAGCCTCGATCAAAGCAGCATTGCTGAACCGCCTTCAAAACAGCGTAAATCTTGTTCTCGGGTCAGCCCTTGCAAGCATAGGTATGACAGTTCCGGTGGTCGCTGCGATCTCCGTCACACTTGGGCAGAACATTACGTTGGGGCTCCGCCCGGAGAACCTCGTGATGCTTGTCCTGACACTCTTTGTCAGCACGATCACCCTCGGCACCGGCAGAACCACCGTGCTCCAAGGTGCCGTTCACCTCTCGATATTTGTTGTTTTTCTCCTGCTTTCCGCCGTGCCCTAATTCGGGCGAATCGATTGTGGCCGATTGGCCCCTCGATCGTCCCGTAGCGTCGCCAACGATGGTCTACACGGCCTGATGCTCGGTTGTTTCCATTGGCAGGGTTAGGGCCTCCGGGCCAGTCAGCAACAGGCGGAAGGCAACCGCCTTAAGACAATCAAGCGTGCCCATGCCTTCGCCGGCGAGACGCGTGAGTGTGGCGACGTCGTCATCGATCAGCAACTCGGCGAGCCGGTCGAATGGAAGGACGGCGTCGAGTTCTTCGGCGCGCCCGTAGGATCGCATCCTCGCCGATTGTCACAGGACAGTTTCCTTTTACCACATGAACGTCGTTCCGATTGGCGACTTCCTTCCTACCGTGATTCACGCGTATGCCAAGGCCGCAGCACGTAGATCGTCGACATTTCGTAATGGCCAACGAGAATTCGCCGAACCTCTCGTGGGTCGAATTCCTCCAGCCGTTCGCCGATGCGCGGTTGTTCGAGCAGGCGCGCAGGAGCGCTTGTCAACGATTGCACAGTGCGAGCAGCAGCTTGCCGATTTACCGATGCCAGGAAATCATGCAGGCGCCCTAGATCGGAGACTGCCTTACGCGTCCACTCGAGCTTCATCACAGCGGCAAGGGTAGCGGCTTGTCGCTGTCAAGACTGTCGGCCCAGGCCTGAACGGCATGGTGCTCGATCACCCGGCCAGCGTCGACGTCGGCAAGCGCTTCCAGCGTCAAGCGTCGGCGCTCCTCTTCCTGATCGATCCAGGCGGTCAGCGCCTGCTTGACGATCCACCCGCGCGAGCGCTCAAGGCGGGCGGCGATCTGATCGACTTTCTCGGCGAGAGGCAGTGGCACGTGCGCGGTCAGCACCTTGGTTTCCATGTTTGGCTCCCATCGAGTCATTGTCAATCACCATGATTAATATTGATTATTGTTGGAGCAAAATCAAGGTTGGAGGCGCCAACGTGTCGAACATGAAGTCGATCTTCTCGGAATTGAGCGCACCCTCGTCATCAACGTCGTACTCTGCGTATCGCGAGACGACGAGGCTCCGCCGTCGCCTGAGGAGACGCTTCCTGATCTCGTCGAGGTGCCCTCGCCTCGCCAGTCAGGGTCGTGTCGCCGGTCCGCGACCGACGACGGCGGCGCTCAGGGTCGGACAGCACTTCCACCTTTGGGTTGTGACCAGTCAAAAGGGGCAGACTACTCATCACACTCAAAAAGTGAGAGATCGTGTCGTGGGATTTATGGGACCACTAGGTCCCGTTGACAAAGTATGGCAGCCATATCTTGGCGGCGGCCAGGGCGAGGAATGCTGAGAAGGATTTCGGGTCTTGTCGTATCGGGTCGCAATGCGACGGAACTGTTTGAGGCGGTTGAACATCCGTTCGATGCGGTTTCGATCCTTGTATGCCCGGAAGTCGCAGGCAGGCGGGTTCTTCCTGTTGGCCT
>Ga0228711_1011004_pt1 | contig 11680 bp, 7 predicted proteins | sample MedpolnodulmetaG_2_FD_177996 | JGI IMG/M metagenome (GOLD analysis project Ga0228711, IMG submission 177996) | Root nodule microbial communities from Medicago polymorpha collected in Santa Monica, California, United States - brown nodules | ecosystem: Host-associated > Plants > Roots > Nodule...
ATCAAAATATATTTCAGATCATGCACTAAAATATATTAAATTGCCTACCAAAATATTTCAGATTGTATTCCAAAATATTCTAGATTGCGTTTCAAAATATTTTAGCAAAACTTGGGGACTAAGAAAAGCACTTTCTAATAATGATTAAATTAATTATTTAATTTATCATTTCCAAATAATAAAATATATATCACTATATATTTTTTCTCTAGTGCTTACTTCGTTCACTTAATTATGTACCCCTATAAGAGGTACACCCCCACTATAAACACTACTAATGTGTGTGTTCAATCTGATGTGTAACTTCCACTTTTTTCAATTCACACAACACTAGTTCTACCCAACATGGGAATTTGTGTTTAGTCTTTTAACTCAATTTCCACACATGTTCCAACAATCAATTTACAAAATAAGAAAATATATTTTTGAAATTAAAAAATAATAATATGTTAGTTGTTGACTCTGCTTTCTCTACAATACCTTTCTCTAACTATATATCCCCATATCCAAACTCTTGTTTTCATGATGTAGAAGCCTACACCGATGGCATGATGAGTTGTGTGGTGTTGACAACTTTCTTATTGCGGATCCCCTTGGGGTTGTGAAACTGACTGGTTGTTTTAACAAGGGAATTTTTGGTGTTGACAGTTTTCTTGTTGTAGATCCCCTTGGTTCTTCGCCAAGTCCATTTATGTTTGTCTTGTTCAACCCATATATGTTTATCTCTCGAAGTGAAGGTTGTTTTTGCTACGGTGGCATGCTTGTTTGTGTGCAATATGGACTCGATTGGTAACAAATTTTGGTCAATTGTTGTGGCTCGAGGGCCTAGTGTTGGATTCATCCCTTGATATGGGTTCTATATGCGTCAAGAGCTTTCATGTTATTGTGATCTACTTATGTCCTTCGCGAATGAATTGCGACTAGTTGGCCAAAAATAGAAATAAGTTCATTGTTGTTTCTCATAGTAAATGGTGGGTGCATGGATTTGTAATTGTGCTAGTGTTTGGTTTCTGATAGGGCCTTTTGCTTGATGTTGTCTCTGATAGGGAGTTGTGGTACATATTCTGCTTCAATGTTGGCAGTGAGATCACTTGCCATTTTTTAAACTTTGATTGTACTCACTAATGTTCACAAATCACTTTTTTTTTTCAATCTAGTTTCTAGCCCGTACACGGGCTGGGTTGTGCTCATGATAGATGTTCTTATGTTAGGATTAATTCGAATTTGTTTCACTATGATTGTTTTGTATGCCCATGCCACCTATTTGGGATTGACCAACATTTTTGTGTGAATTTCTTGGGTCAGGTTTATGCCTCTGATGTTTGTACCTCTTTTGTTTTTATTTTAATCTAATTTGATTTTGCTTAAAAACTTGTTATATTATTATTTGATTCTTTTCAAACACAACATATATTAAAAAAGTTACAATATACGATAATATAATGTACAAGGGATAATAATATAATATTATCTAACTACGAGTTGAGCATGCATAATTGGTTAATACCTTATTTTAAATTTATTTTATACTTTTTTATTAGTATGGTATAAATATGAAACTTTCACCAACGCTTAGAGATGATTAATCTCTACTGTAAAAATTTTATTTATTTTTTATTAAAAATAACGATATTCGTTCATTCAAATTGATATAATATATCGGGACAGTATAAATTTGCTAAAAACAAAATAGATAAATCCACAAATACACTCACAACATTCATGTTAATAACATAAAACTATAAAGTACAAAAGTCTACAAACATGATTATATTCAAGTATCTGGAGTACTCATGTCTCTGGATTTGCAACGTTGACGACATCAAAATCATTGATTGAATATGAATTAGATGGAAGCTGGTCTGACAATCTGAACTGAACAAAAACATGAACAAGACGGAAAAGACAAACACCGCAAAAAGACGTCTGGCGAAACAACGTCGCATTAAGACAACGAAATCACAAAAGAAAAACTAAATACTCCTTTCGTTCCACTTTACATGTCATTCTAGCAAATGCACATTGATTAAGAAATGTAATTAATGTTGTATAAAAAAGAGTAATTGTGAGTTGTTTTACAAAAATATCCTTCATTAATATTAGTATGGAAAACATAAATTAAAAGAATTTGAAAAAGATAAAGTAATAAATAATAAAGGGGCATAGCAGAAAAATAAACATTAATGATTCCTTGATATTGTAAAGTGACATATAATTTGATAAACAAATTTTGTTAGAATGACATATAAAGTGAAACGGAGGGAGTAGATGTGAAAATCACTTGTTTAAATAAAAGGGAATACCCTTTATCGTGAAACTTGTTAGATAAAAAAATGAATCTTTCATTCCATTTGAATTTTCTTCATACGCCATAACCATTTATTTAAAGAGTCCAAGTTTTCTACTATTTAAAAAAAGATGTGTCTTTTAAAAAAAAATCAAAATGAGATATATTAACAACGACGATGAAAACTTCTCAATTCAAGTGTACCCGAGAATTCACCCCGAAAAACAAACAGTCAATACAAAGTAATTACATCAAAAGATCAGTCAAAACTCAAACAAACCATAGGGTCCGACCACCATCTCTGAGAACCGTACACAAAAGTGGCGTTTTTTGCTTTTATCCACCAAAATGAAGGAAATTTAACTTTGTCTAAAAACTGTAAAATCGGTATTTCAATGTTATTAAAAAAAGATGTGTTATTTTAATAACCATTTATATGTTATTAAAACTGTAAAGTCTTTGTTTCAAGACGCATTTAATCGTTGGTCAAATGTAACAGCGTTGAACTTTACAGAAACGGCGTTGTTTAATGGTTCAGATATTCGTATAGTGTTTTTACCGTTGGGTGGAAAAGGTGGGACGGTTGGAGGCAGTTATATAAACAATAGTGTTAATGTTGGCAGTGTATATTTGGATGCAGAGGAACAGTGGGTGTTACCTAGTGAAAATGTTGTTGAAGAGCATGATGTGGATTTGGAATCTGTTGTGATGCATCAAGTTGGTCATTTACTAGGGTTGGGGCATTCTTCTGTTGAGGAGGCTATTATGTATCCAATTGTGCTGCAAGAAAAGAAGATTGAGTTGGTGAATTTTGATGATTTGCAGAGGATTCAGGAAATTTATGGTGTCAATACTTGAAGAGGTTAACATAGTTCATGTTCTTGGCTTGGCAAGAGGGCAGTGGTTTTTTTTTTTTGCTATTAGAATTCTTGGTTTGTGTATGTCTTTTGTTCGCTTGCTAATAAGTTACTATAAAATTAGGAGCTGTGTACAAGTATTCTATAAGATAATCAATAAATGTTGGTGATAATAACAAGATTGTAAAATGGTTGGCTACACTTGTAAAACCTAGCTCAACTGAAATTTTTTTCACTCAAGTTCGAATTCATGAGCTAGCAATTTTATGTTTGAATAATTATTGGACGGTGTATTAAAATTTTGTTTGTCAATCGAAATCTCTGCCTAAAATTTATAAAGTTATGGTTATGGCGAAAAGAAAATTGTGAAATGATTTTGTTGTAGTTGTAGCCAGCAAACATATTTTAACTAATGAAGTGTAACAAGTTCAAATCATTTGGACTTTATGTGGGCTCCGTAATTTCCACCTGTTTTAACGTATTTAGGTAAATATGTTAATTTTATATACTCTTAATATGATTTATAAGGCGAGAGTAAAATGACATTAGACAGAGAGGTTTTTAACTAAGTTGGTACCCTACTCTAATTTTTGTCAAATGCTCATAAATTTTATTAAAAAAAGGAAAAAAAATACTTAAAAACTGGGGACATAAACGTAACCCAGTAAAACCACACAAGTGCAAGTTGACCCCAAACGAGTAATACAAAAATAAAAACAACACACAAGTGTATCAACCTCTAGTTAATCCTTAAACTAACAAAAGCTCTTCGATGCGGTGATTGAACCTTCAGTCAACACGGAGGTGGTTCATGTACCATCAACTCCCTGCAACAATGGCAGCAAGTTAAACAACGCTTTCGAGACTCACAGTCCAATCAAACAAAGTGAACGGCGAATCTAAATAATCTTTTCAAATAATTAAAACCAGAGAAAGGCTAGGAACACTCTCTTTCTACCACTCTCTAACACTCGCTCTCTTATTTGGTAAAATCACATGGGCCTCACCACTTTATGTGGTAAAACCTGTGAGACTTCAAATTTATGCTTCAAGAAAACACCCAAACCTTGCAAGAAAAATTGTTGGTGAAAGTCACAAAATACTTGAAATCAGCCATGGAGACCTATTCGGCAGACCTCGACACATCAAAATACACATAGTCTAAATTTTCCTCCGTTTTGTGTTTCCCTATCTTGAATAAAACACGACACAATTTCTCAAGTACACAATACTTGCACAAATCCATCTTGCAACTACGAACATCCTTCAATAGATTCCTATTATGAAGTTGCATCATCCCAAAGTCACTAAGATGACCCAGACACATGTGCCGAAGTTTGGTTGCATCATTATCAGACTCAACTAACGCAACATCACCTACAACAATACTTCATAACAATTTAACTACAATCTTTCTTTCTCTCAATGCATTCAAGGCACCCTTACTCACCTTCATAATGTCCATATTTCCATCATATATGTAGGAGAAACCATTTGCATGTGGAGTACCCGAGCAAAATTAATTTCTTTCTCAATTATGGAATATACCTGACATTGTTCAATTATAGAAAATATTATTCTAATTAGTCACCATCGACCATTGAAATTTTAATTTATCTCATTCAGGTGCTAATACATGCTTTATCATCATCAAGATAAACAAATCCAAAATTACCTAACCCGAATGTAGTGAACCACTCTCAGTGTGACGTCATGTGGTAAGAACAACCAACGTTAAGAATCCACGCATCTCTGCACTTGCTAGGTGAAACCCAAAGAAGATGTCCTTCATTGTCGGAATCATCAGTTTGGACCATATTTGCAGAACTGGATGAACTCTTCTTTTTGTTTCGATAATCCATAGTCCAATTCCCAAAATGTTTGCAACTAAAGCACTTAGTTGTTCTCCTGTTCTTGAATTGAAACCTCTTATTTCCATAACCTGATTTACCTTTGTTCCGGCCATGATCTTTACTTCCTTTCGCATACATAGACCATCGCACACCTGGAGTTCATTCCTCTATACTTTGTATCCTTTAAGAATGTCACATCAAGACTAAGTGTGTATTTCCCGTAGGTAAGAGTAGTCACCAAGTTGTCATAAAATCCGGGTAATAAAAAGAGAAATTATATATTGAAAATTGTGTCAATTTAATTCGTAAATGTTGAAAATTATTTTTTTTAATAAATATTTATTATTTATGAAATCTTTAACATATATCCTAAATGCACAACATGGCCTTTTTATTATAACATGTATTTAATAGTAAATGGGATTATGACAAAATTAAGCTGCTTGACATAATTAAGCTTCAGACGTTTTGATGATTGAAAGCAAAGTACACTACTTATTTTCTGATACACCTTGTGCAAAAAAGTCTAAGCTTTTTTGGTGATCTAATATCATTTTAACTTTTTTTAAAAAAAAAAGAGTAAATGGGATTAGTAAACCAAAATACTCAAATGAAACTATGAAATTTCCTACAGTCTCGTTGACCTTTGCAAACCGCAACGATTTTTTATTTTATTTTGGTGAATGAATTATTATTAGTTTGCAAACCACATCAAATTGATCATCGTAAGCTTAACTCAGTTGGTTGGGATAATGCATAATATATGTAAGGTCCGGAGTTCAAACCCCGGCCACCACCAAAAAAACCACATCAAATTGGTACTTGTTGTATTACGCTACACTTACCTGGTTCATTTTTTAATTATAAATGAATGAATTGAGATATCATCTGATTTCACTAAAAAAAAAAGATATCATCTGATTTGTGGAACAGTTAGTCAAACAGAGAAGATTAATTACTTGAATTACATGTGGGTCGTGTTAATTTGTGCCCTTAGAGTACACGTTAGAAACCTAAAAAAAGAAATATTTTTTAAAATTTTGTGCATTCAATTCATTAAAAGGCTAACAATTAAATATAATGCACACATTTCAATAAATTATTTCTATTATTGATGGACACAAGTTAACATTTCTCAATACATATTAGATCAGAATTTCTTGGAAAAACTTGGAAATTTCCTTGTCCTTAACATATAATTTTCAGTTACCTAGCATGTCATACCTAGGTAATTTAATATTATGAATAAAAGAGACAAACTAAGAGAAACAGCCATATTGTGTAGAAATGCTAAAAACAATGGAGTGAATCATCAACTTCGTCTCTAAATTTGCACGAATCAGCCAATTTCGTCCCTCAATTTAACGAAATATCAAAATAGCCCCTGAATTTGGCCGATTCGTACAAATTTAGGGACTTGTAAACACTTATTCTAAAACTTTCTCTATTATTGTCTCAATATCTTTTTCGAAAGAATCATATTTCTTTTGTCATTAAATATGATAAGTCAATCTTGTGAATGTATCATATCATATATCTCTAGCGTAAATCTTATTCAATAATGAGAGGGAAGTTAGAAACCACCATTATATGATATTTTAATTAGCTAAGGTAAGACCTCATAAATTTATTATACTTTTAAGTTTCCACCGCTATTTAGATGTGATTAATCTTTATTGCATGGCTTATTAGATACAAAAAGTGAATTATCATTCAAACCGATTTTTCTTCATATACAAGAGAACTCATATGTCAAACATTTGATACTACTTATTTAAGATGTCTAAATCCATGATCACGTAACCAATACATTGTTGGTATATCATCAAACCATTTGAATAGTTGTTATTTTTATTTTTTTGAGAGCGAACCATTTGAATAGTTATCAAATACTTTTTGCTTACTAATATAAAAAAGTTTGTTTTTTCCTTATTGGTCAATAATCAAATTTTATTTCATTTTTGAAATGAATCACGAAATTTCCCCGTGATTGCATCATGTTGAATAAACACAACTAGTTGACCTTTGCAAACCATATACTCCTAGACAATAATATTTGTTTTACAAGGTATCTGTGTCTGACTTTCTCCAAATCCATTGACCAAGCTCTATATTAAGGTCATACCTTAACTCACATTTTCTCTAACCCCAAACAAAAAACACTATAATCTAAGTTAACATCACAATTACCAAACTATGAAACTTAGATCACAAAGAACCTATATGTTCCTCTTACTACTATCCTTTCTACTTGTAGATGTATCCGAATCCATTTCTTTTGCACCAGCAATTGGATTAATAGTCAGAAGCAGAATCCCCTTTTATCTTAAACGCATAACTTCAAGTAAATTATTTTCCAACATCTGGAATAAACTCAAGTCAATCTTCAACAACGCTCTAAAGATTGGAGACATAGCTAGTGGAATTTCCGATTTGAAAGAATATTTACAATTCTTCGGTTACCTAAACTCTTCAACTTTGCATTCAAATTTCACAGATGCTTTCACAGAAAATCTTCAATCTGCAATAATCGAATTTCAAACAAATTTCAATCTCAATACTACAGGTAAGATAAATATTTAATTATTTATATATATATTCACCAGTCCAATTTTATTTTATTTTATTTAGACACGCATACAAAGATATATATAATTTAATTATTTAAATCATTTAGACACCCACATACAAAAATATACATCATTTAATTATTTCAAAAAATAAAAATTATTTAATTATTTTTCTTTCAACCTTTCTATTTATGTGTGTCCAAATAAATTTCATATGGATTGTGACCAAACAAATTTTTCTCTGCAGGTCAACTCGATCAAGATATATATAAAATTATTTCAAAGCCACGTTGTGGTGTTCCTGACATAATCAATGGAACCACCACCATGAAGAACAACTTGACCAACAAAACAACCCCGTTTAAACCGTGGTGGAGGAATGTGGAGAACAGATCGTTAACATATGCTTTTCATCCGGAGAATAATGTCACAGACAATGTTAAGTCTTTGTTTCAAGACGCGTTTAACCGTTGGTCAAATGCAACTGCATTGAACTTCATTGAGACAACGTCGTTTAATGGTTCAGATATTCGTATAGCGTTTTTAACGTTGGATGGAAAAGGTGGAACGGTTGGAGGCAGTTATATAAACAGTAGTGTTAATGTTGGCAGTGTATATTTGGATGCAGAGGAACAGTGGGTGTTACCTAGTGAAAATGTTGTTGAAGAGGATGATGTAGATTTGGAATCTGTTGTGATGCATCAAGTTGGTCATTTACTTGGGTTGGGGCATTCTTCTGTGGAGGAGGCTATTATGTATCCGATTGTGTTGCAAGAAAAGAAGATTGAGTTGGTGAATGTTGATGATTTGCAAAGGATTCAGGAAATTTATGGTGTCAATACTTGAAGAGGTTAACATAGTACATGTTCTTGGTTTGTATATGTTACTAATAAGTTACTATTAAATTAGGAGTTACAAGTATTCTATAATGTTGGTGATAATAACAAGATTGTAAAACGGTTGGGGTACTCCGTAAGACCTAGTTCAACTGAAAATATTTTCATTCAAGTTTGAATTCATGAGCTAGCAATTGTACGTGTGTAAGTTTGAATGTTGTTCGTCAATTTGTGTGTGTACAAAGTGTAGTTTCATGAAAGACGTACGTCTCCAATTCCCTATGGAAATAAAAACATTCTTAGAGGATGTGGATTTTTGTTTAAATAAGCTTAAGTGATGATTGTAATTTTGTTAAAGTTGTGAAGTGTATTTTTGTTAAAATTATATAAAGTGATTTTACTAAATTCACTATCAATTAAAAAAAAATCAAATACCCTTTAGAGTTTAAAAGTTTTTAGATATCTGTCTTGTATGTTTAAATAATTATTGGATGGTGTGTTAAAATTTTGTTTATCTATCGAGATTACTGCTTGAAATCAATAAAGCTAGGGGGAAAAGAAAATTGTGGAGTGATTTTGTTGATGTTGTAACCGGCATACATATTCCAATTGATTAAGTGTGTGTGCTCAAAGAAGTGTGAGTGGTCAAAGCATTAAAGTTGATGTTTGACAAATTCAAATCATTTGGACTTTATCATATCACCTTGTTTTCTTAGTTTGTCCCTGAACAACATGTCTTAACGTATTTGGGTAATTTTTACTTTTGACCCGTAACATTTGAACGAATTTCGGTTTTAATTCTTAGAAAAAAATAATAATTTAGATTCTGCCCTTATAGCTTAAGATTTTATTACTTTTGGTCATGAATATGAATTACTAGGTTCAAGTCTTGAGGCGACCTGAAAATCCTCAAATTGTCAAGATCAATGTGATTACTTGTCCATACCCCCTCTGCAACCTTCTTCTCCGGTGAAGACCATGGTAGCCTGTTGATAAGAGAGCATGTCATGTTAACCCATAAACCTTTAGATAGTCCATCATTTAAAAAGAGTCATCTTGCCCTTTTATTTAGAGACTCGTTCATTATCTCTGGCACGCCATTTTGTTGTGGTGTCTTTCAAACGGAAAAATGTCTCTGGATATCGTGTTCTTTACAAAACCTCTTGAAATTTGAATCATTGTACTTTGTCCCATTATCTGACCGCAAATAATTGATTTTTTTTTTTTTACATGTATGATTATTTCTACCTCTGCCTTCCACAACTTGACCTTGGTAAAGACTTCAAATTTCTGCTTCAAGAAATACACCTAAACTTTACAAGAAAAATCATCGGTGAAAATCACGAAGTACCTGAAACAACCCATGGAGTAAACCCCCACACATCAAAATGCACATAGCCTAAATTTTCCTCTATTTTGTGTTTCTCGATCTTGAACCAAACACGACACAATTTCTCAAGGATACAATACTTGCACAAATCCATCTTGCAAATGCGAACACCCTTCAATAGATTTCTAGCATGAATCTCCATCATCCCAACTCGCTGAGATAACCCAGACGCATGTGCCAAAGTTTGGTTGCATCGTTATCATACTCAACTTACACAACATCACCTACAATAGTACTCCCTTACAATTTGTAGATGTTACATGCAGTTCTTCTTTCTCACAACACGATCAAGACACCCGTTCTCACCTTCGTAATTTCCATATCTCCATCAGCTATCTGACATTGTCCAATGTTTGCACGCCACAATCGTCCATGTAAATTTTAATTTATCTCATTCAGGTGGTAATACATTACATGCTTTATCATCATCCAGATAAACAACCAGAGTCATGTGGTAAAAACAATCAGAATCATCAGTTTGGTTCACATTTGCAGAACTGGATGAGCTCTTCTTTTTGTTTGGACAATCCTTCTTCCAATTCCCAATATGTTTTCAACTAAAGCACTTAATTGTTTTCCTGTTCTTGAATTTAAACCTATTATTTCTAGAACCTGTTTTACCTTTGTTCTGCCCATGATCTAGACTCCCATTCACATAAAGACCACCGTGCACCTGAAGTTCCTTCCTTTATACGTTTTCTCCTTTGAGAATGATAAAAGAATGTAACAATAATCACATAAAGATTGATAGCGTATTTCCCAAAAGTAAGAGTAGTCACCAAGTGGTCATAAGATCAAAGTAACGAGCACAAAATAATTGATTTATCTTCTTCATTGATCTTCACTCCTAAGACTCACCACACCTGTGATTATTTTGTTGAAGACATTGATATGTTGTTGCAAATTCCATCCTTCTTGCATCTTCAGACTATATAACTGTTACTTCGCAAACAATTTGTTCATTAGCGTCTTAGACATATACGGACTCTAATTTAACCCAAACCTCCTTCGGCGTTGTTAGGTCGAGGATATGATACACCCCCTCATCATAAGCACATAGATGTATCAATTTTGTGCCGTTTTCCTTTATCCGTGTCCAATCGGTATCTTCCATGTCGATCGGTTTCATCTCACGCACCACCTTCTGTAAATTTTATTGAGCCAACGTATCATTAACCCTTCTTTGCCATAGTATGAAGCTACACATCCTGTTGAACCTTTCCATCTTGAGCTTTGCACCATGGTTAATCGCCATCTGATAACAAATTGTATTATATTTGTTATATTTGTATTGATAATGTCATTATTATTGGTGTCATTAAAAAAAATAGGCTTTAATATGTTTTTCGTCCTTGCAATTAGGCGTCATTTAAAAATTCGTCCTGTAATCGCTAATCCTGGCAATTTACCCCTGCATTGTTTAATCATTTAAAATTCCGCCCCTCTTCCCGTTTTGGTTTATGAGTTAAGAATAAAGGGTGAATTGAAAACAACATGAACCCTAATTTCAATTCTTCCCCTTTTAATTTAAGTGAATTTAAAATTGAGAAATTAGTATAAAAACAAATAAAAACATTCTAAATTTATTAAAAAAGTCCCTTTTCTATTTTTAGTGGAATGGCGAAGAAGAAGAAGAAGAAGAAGAGAGTGTGCGAAGAAGAGAAGAAAAGGATCTGTGAAGAAGAAGATAAAGTCAGGGGGTATTTGGTCTTTTCGCATTTGTCTGATGAGTCCAGGGGTATTTTTGTCCATTCCCATGCCCAGATGGATGAGCTGTCAAGTGAAAACCAATTTAACAGCGCCACGTCAGTAAACAGATGACTTGGCAGTGATTAAGTTGGTCAAAGGACGAAATTTTAATTGATTAAACAATGCAAGGGTAAATTG
>Ga0228711_1011005_pt1 | contig 11680 bp, 6 predicted proteins | sample MedpolnodulmetaG_2_FD_177996 | JGI IMG/M metagenome (GOLD analysis project Ga0228711, IMG submission 177996) | Root nodule microbial communities from Medicago polymorpha collected in Santa Monica, California, United States - brown nodules | ecosystem: Host-associated > Plants > Roots > Nodule...
CCTTTTTTAAACAAAAAAAAAAAAAAAACACTCTCTTGTATTTTGACATATGGAAATCAAAGTTGGATTTTAGATGACTTCAATAGGTCATATGCAACATGAGGTTTTTTAAGTTTATCATTTGTATTAGGTTCACCCTTTTAGTTTTTTTTTTTTTTAGTTTAAAATTGGTCATTTATGAAAAAATGTTTATGCGGACAGTTATTGTTAAGTTGACAGGTCCAAATTGACTGCTCTCAAAACTAAGATTCATTGATGTATTATTCAGTCTTTGATTGAAATCAAATCAATCGATTACTTGATTTATCATGTTGTTAATAAAATATTTATCTATAAAACTAATATTGAATTGCGAAAGAATAAGAAGAAAATGTACATAACCACCGAGGTTTGGTGTCATAAACTCTTTATGGGATCTTCCACCTCAATAAGAAGAAAATGTATGTAAATGTTTTTTTAACGCAGTTGAATGAAAAAATGAATTTATTTATTACTAAAAAATTAACTCGATCACTTTTATTAACATAAGACCCGGTTCAAAACTAAAAAAACTATGTAAAATAATTAACTGGATAGAAACTAATAACTAAATACCTATAAATTTTTAATTAATACTCCTCCGATCATTATTATAAAAAAAAACTAATTATTAGGTTTATTGGATAATTATATATAATATAGACCAATAATTCATGTAAAAGAAAAGTCCAATAATTAAAATAAAAAAAACTACAACTACAATTAATGAATATGAATAGGGTAAGTGCAACTCATAAATACATGCTGTAGAGCAGATCTAAACGTCCAATTCTCCACATATTTGTTGGAACATATGTGTTGTTGTTGGAAGTCATGTCATTATCATTATCAACTACAATTAATGAATATGAAACTGGTGATGAGATAAGAATTGACAAAATAAATAACAAGAGATTGGACAAAATGAATTTTGACCTATCTAAACCATAAGACAACATGCAACTTTTTGTCCAAAATACAAAATATAAAAAATACACAAATACTCCTTTTATTTTTAAATATGGAAAATATTCTCTCTCTCTCTCTCTCCAATACAGTTATGTATTCTCATGTATATATATTTTTTTTGTTGAAATAATACAGTTATATATCCTCATGTATTGTTCTCTTTGTACCAAGAAAAAAAAAAAATCTCGTGTATTGTTATGCCAGTATTTATCGATTATTCAAAAAATAAATCTCGTGTATTGTTATGCCAGCATTTATCGTTTTAAGAATCAAACACATCTTTGCTCAAAAAAGAATCAAACACGTCTTTAGCTAATTAGAGTCTCACAAATAAAAATTAGTTTTTTTTTTGGCAATGGTCGGGGTTTGAACTGAGTTAAGCTCACAAGGATAAATAAATAAAAATTAGTTTAGTACACATACATAAAATTATATATCATTTAATTATTTTAAAAAGAAATATTATTTAATTATTTAATTTTTATCTTTTATATGTGTGTCTAAATATCGTGTCACAATCTTATGACCATAAAAAAAAATATTATTGCACCTCCCCTAAAAAAAATTAAAATTTCTTACACCAAAATATTCATTTTTTTACTCACCTAAATAATTCATATAGTACCTATATATTTCATTATTTTCACTACATAAAACTTCTACAATTAGCACCTATCATTATGAAATAAAATAGGATATATACTGTATTTAAATAGTTATTTAATTTAATTTATAATTACGAAAAATTCAAGAAAATAGTTTCAGCAAGTTCTTGAACTATATTCAGAAAGTTCAAACAAAAAAGGAGCCTAATTTTGATACATGTTTGATCGACTTTAGGTTGATTAAGAACTTTTTGGGTACTGAGATTAAAATTACAAATTAAGAAAAACATATAAATATAATTTCTTATAATAATAAGAACATAAGGAGAGGAGGAATTCACAAAGTATGAAAGGAAAGGGATTGAAAGCCAAACAAGATTTTAAATCTTGAATATGAACTCTGCAAAATGCATGAAGCTATATATAGTTTTGCATTTTATATATGAAAAATATTTGCAACAATATAAAAGAAAATCAAATTCAATGTAATAATAAGATCAAGATAACATACATCATCATCTTTAGCTTTGTTATCATCCATAGATCTGCATGCTGAATCAGAAAGCACCTCAATAGAAGCCATATCCAAACAGAGAATTCCTTAATATCTCTATGATCTCTCGAAATTGGTTTATCTTCTAAATGGAAGAAAGAAAACACTTTCTCTCTTGCTATACCTTACTCTTTTGCTTTCTTGTCATTGATCACCTTTTATTTATTGAGCATTCTTCATTGATTTTTCCTTTTTTCCTTCTTAAATTAAATTCACCCCCCACTTGCTTTGATCCATTTATGGCAATGTTTAGGTTTAGACGTTTATTGCATCATAATTATATTGGGTGAAGCGAGAGGGATATATTATTGGTAAGAATTTTTCACGACTAAGCGGCAACCGTTAGATCCGGAGTTAATTGGAATACATGGACAGTTGAGAGATGAGGAAGTGATTATGTTGTTACCTTTTGAACTATCGTGATATTCTCGTGAGTGTTATTTTCGGGACAACTAGCATTTACCTATTGGTAATTACCCTGTAGCAAGGCTAGCTACTTTATATCATTGGTATTGGGATAACACTAGTTTTTTTTGTTTTTTCTTTCTTTCTGGGAAATAGGCAAAAAAGTAGCTATAAAATATTTAGTTTTTTTTTTTTTGAAAAGGCTACGAAAATTATTATAAACACAAAATAAGCCTCTATGGTACAAGGTGTATTAAAGGAGACTTAAAAGTTCAGGTATTACATCATACAATCCAAACTACTACAGGTAGCGAAAACAAACTTAAGAAACCGCCTTTAAACAAACAAAAGGTGTCGGCCTTCAAGTAGGGTAATCAAAATAAAAAAAAATGTAGTTTGATTTTAACCAGTAGAAAGCTTCAATTTTCTCCTTTTCTAATAAAGCTAAAAGAGAAGATACCATGTTGTTAAAAATCCTCACATTGCGATCCTTCCAAATAGTGAAGAGAACCGAAATCCAAACAATATTAAAAGTTGTACGGAAGTTTTTAGAGAATCCCCCTAGGCCACCAAACTGAATAGAATGAGCCTGTAATTCACCCTGTGACACGAAAGTGATATCTAGCCATCCAGAAGTTAAATACCAAAGTGGACCATAGAAATTACATTGAAAGAATAAGTGATCCCGATCTTCCACATTATCACACCCGACCAAACATAAAACATTTGTATTTGCCATGTGACATCTATGCAGGTTGTCTTTATTTGCAAGTCGATTCAAAAATAACATCCACACAGAAATATTGACTTTGAGTGGGACCGCTTTAAGCCACAAAACATGATTACGACCACCATTATCAACAACTTTCAACTGCTGTCAAATAACTGTAAGCACTTTTGACCGTGTACCATTGGAAGGAATGAAGGTTCCAAATCCACTGGTTCACCATCTCATCATGCAAAATGACGTTACATAAATAATCCACACACTCCCTCAGCAACCCTTCCTCCCACGCAAACAAGCTCCTTCTCCAATTCCACGCATCACCCTCTACCCCCAACCTAAACCATACATCTTTGTAACATTGACTAATTTATTTTCAATCAAATAAAAAAGTATTCTAAATCGAACATCTAGAGAGGTTCCATTTTTAATTGCATATTTTTGATCTATCTATTTTTGGCAAAACTGCAATTTTGGTCGTCTATTTATAATTGCACAATTTGTCCCTATTTTATAAATTTTGACAACTTATGATTTTGACCATCCAATTTGATAATGTGACAAAATATATATACTAGATGATCTAAAATGAAAACAAAGAGTCTAATTACTGAGAGTCTTAAAAGTTGGGGTGTTAAACTGAGTTGAGATAAAACACATAGAACTAAAGGAATATCAATCAATTGAAATAGTGAACACTTTATTACCACCTCATCAAATTAGACAGTAAAAATCATAAATTGGTTAAAATCTTTGGAATAGGTGGATCAAAATTGTAGTTTTGTCAAAATAAGAGGATTAAAATAACATTTAAGCCTAATATTTAATATATTAATTTATGTATGGTTTTCTTAAAATAATATTCTTGTTTTAAAGATGAACCGATGATGCTTCAATCTAAGGTAGAGAAGATATTAGGCTCATAAAGTTTTCACAAAAAGATTTGCACATCTCTCTCTAAAGACACTAACGAGGCTCGAACCAAAACCTTTTGGATCCAATGCATGTTTGTTTCTGTATTTCTCATTTTTCGAAACAAATTATTAGTACAACATTATAATTATTAAAAATTATATTTAAATGTAATTTTTTATTTTTGTTTACAAATTAATATTATCATGCCTTATCGTTATCCTCTTAAACGAAAAAATTGCCACTAGTTTTGAAAAACCAAATTTAGTGTACAACATATTTTCTTCATTTAAGATGACTGAATATGGCTTTGAAAAAAGTGTACATGGCTTGGGTGGCGTGGAAAGTAGGACTAGAAAAAAAATGAATAATCGGCCTAAACTGGCCGAACCAGATAGGCCGAAGAGTGTCGGGTCGGCCAAGTAGTTCAAGCAGGCAAAACGGTTCAAGCGAAGTGGTTGGATGTATCTTATAGTAGTTGGTTACAGGTTGGATTAGGGTTGAGCATAAACTCGTGACCCGGTGGAAATCCGTTCAAACAGAGTGCTGTTCAGGTTAAACGGTCGGGTTTTAATGGATAATAGGTTGGAATTTGTGAAACAATTGAGTTGAATCGGATGTTTGTGGGCGGAATCGGTTCTACAACATTTTCCCCATAGAAAACCAAGCCCAACCGAGACTACATTTTAATAGTATCATGAATTCAAAGTCCTATACTTCTAGTATTTTCTAAGCTACAACCTACTTGTTTTTATCGAGACTCACATAAGTATTTCCACTTCAAGACTTTTATTGCCTTGGGAATTCACACTCTGACACACATCTATTTTATTTATTTATTTTCTTACACGCAATCGATAGAGTAGGAGTACATACTAGTACTACAAGTATTTTATTTATTGTTTCATAAAAGGTTTTCAATGGAAGCTTGTATTACATTTTCCAGATCTAAAAGTTACTTCATCTTCTGGTTTTCACAAGCTACTTCTCTTTCTCACCAAGTTCAATATTGAAAGAGGACACATATTGCATGTGAATAAGGCAAGCAATGGCTGTTGCGTATGTACGTGTAGTGATTGCTACACAAACTTGAATAAAAACTTGTGATGCATCTTCTAACAACCATATTGCAGAAATGAGTGAAGGTGAACTTTGAGACAATCACAAACTTAAGAGGCATATAGAAGATGGTCTTCTCTACTCTCACCCGAAGCAAACCACCCGCGACACTCGTCATCCGCCATACCCGTCATCCGCCGTACCCGTTGTTTAAGACGGTCTGAAGTGGTTTCTTTTCTCTGCTATTTGGTTTTCTTCGGATGCGGATATATGGGCCTGAACCCGCCCATACCCGCCCGATGCTCAGCCCTAGGTTGGAATAACTGGCCCAATCAAAACCATTTCCGACCAAAATTTAGTATACCACATGTGTCCAATACATCACCAAAGTCCAGCCGAAAGAAGTCATGTCCACCAGCCCACATATATAAGCTTGAGTTAAGAGAGGATGAAACCCTAGTTCCTCATTCCTGTTTGTTCCTGAAGCCCTGAACTTCCTTTCCTTCAAACATCACAAATCATTCCTTTCCTTCAAACATCACCCAGAAACATCATCCAAGAACCCAAAAATCGCAAATTGTTCATTTTCTTCCATTTTCCATAACAACCTTCAAACAAAAATCAAAAATCAACCATGTTTATCAATATTATCGACCTTCCTTTCTTTTTTGTTACATAAATCCAAATATCAATCCACTTTCTAAGATCTCTGGATGATTTTGTATTCTCTAATCACGTTTATTAGCCCATAAATCAACAAGTCAGATTCATTGCTCACTTTTTTTCTTGCTAATGTATGTTTCTCTATGGTTCAGGAAATTATTCAAGGATTTCGTCACGTTTAAGATCAAAGGTGAGGCTATTCTATGTTTATTGTAATATATGTGTTAGCCTAAACAAAAATCACAAATCAACCATGTTTATCAATATTATCGACCTTCCTTTCTTTTTTGTTACATAAATCCAAATATCAACCCACTTTCTAAGATCTCTGAATGATTTTGTATTCTCTAATCACGTTTATTAGCCCATAAATCAACAGGTCAGATTCATTGCTCACTTTTTTCTTGCTAATATATGTTTCTCTATGATTCAGGAAATTATTCAAGGATTTCGTCACGTTTAAGATCAAAGGTGAAACTATTCTATGTTTATGCTAATATATGTGTTAGCCTAAACAAAAATCACAAATCAACCATGTTTATCAATATTATCGACCTCCCTTTCTTTTTTGTTACATAAATCCAAATATCAATCCACTTTCTAAGATCTCTGAATGATTTTGTATTCTCTAATCACGTTTATTAGCCCATAAATCAACAAGTCAGATTCATTGCTCACTTTTTTCTTGCTAATATATGTTTCTCTATGGTTCAGGAAATTATTCAAGGATTTCGTCACATTTAAGATCAAAGGTGAGGCTATTCTATGTTTATGCTAATATATGTGTTAGCCTGTGTTTTTTATGTTGGTTGTTTGACAGAAAAACTTATTTTTTGGTTTCAGTCCAGAGATAAGTTACATATGCAATGTATGTTTGATTTGATGAACCATCTTTTACATATGCAATGCAAAGAGTAATAAGACAATGTATATTTGATTTGGTAAACCATCTTTTATATATGCAATCCAAATAATTTTCTTTTAAGTTGTTTTCTTTCATCTTCGAAGTGTTATTTCCGTTTAAATCTCTGAAAATCTTTGTTGATTATGTCAAACAAGACAACTATCTTCATCTTTTTTACATTCAAATTCACGAACACCATGAACGTTCAAACATTTTTTTGAAAACATTTGCACAATATGTCCTACGATTTCTAGTTTGATCATGCAAGCAATAAACCTAAAACTAGCGCTTGTTTACCAAAAACACCAATAAACAATATGTTCATGTTTTTGTACTTATTTTTTTGTTTTATTCACCTTTAAGATAAACATATTTGTTACTAAATTATTCACCAATAAACCTAAAGAAGGAAATTAAAGAATAAATTTGGAAGAAAACAATAAGTTAAAAATTTGTTGCACTGTTTTTTTTTTGTTTTTGAGTAATTATATTTATATGAATATATGTGTAGTTTATTTTTTAAATGTGCATCTTTCAATAATGTTTTTTTTTATCTATGATGTTTTGAATAATATAGCTTATATGTATCTTTGTGCCGGGGGTGGCCCTGAGCACAGGTCGAGGGGGCGGCAGCCCAGGGCACCATAATTTTAGAGGCACCAAAAAATATATTTTTACTACCTATATGTATTGTAGCAAACCCCTATATATATATATATATATGTATGTATGTATGAATGTATGTATATATACTCCTATAAAAAAGAAATGTAAAATGATAGTTGTTGATAAAATTATAGGGTCATTACAAAGTCAAAACTAATAAATGACGTTACTAAATGAAATATAAAATAAAATTGGTCAACTACATGTACCAAAAAATATTAATTACGTTCATAATTTTAGCAACTAAACCGATGAATCATGAGTGAAAAGCAAGTGAATAATTTAATTGAGACACTAAAATTAAAATAATGATATGGAGTGTTAAGAATAACAGTCAGATTTTCTACTTTTGCTTATTAAAAGTCGCAATATTTTACATAGTTTATGAGTCTCTTTTCTTTCTAATTCTTATTCTCCATGACTAACATCTCCATCTCAATTTGTAAACAAAAAACATCTATCCATCTCAATTATGCAACTCTTAACACAAGAACAATCAATTGTCAAAAGCATAAGAGCCATATACCATTGATCATAACTTCATAGGATAGGAGTAGGTGCCAATTGCAATTGCCAAACAATTTATTTATTATTTATTAGTAACACGAATTTTCACTTTTGAGGAATCAACATTGAATTATGATCCACGTGTGCTGTTTTGATAAACATGTTATCTTTAGTTAATTAAACTTGTCGAGTGAAGCCTAGACTTTGGAACATGCATCCTAACTTAGAGCTAATTGGTTCACATTTAAAAAACAATCAAAATTTACTTGTGTTCTTCTTGCACAATGTTAAATGAAATGTTTAATAGTCTTTCCATTCATTTATCTTAATCTTATCATTTTTTATAGAATTTTTCTTTATAGGGGCACCACTCTCTTGATTCGCCCAAGACATCTAAATTTAAAAGGCCGACCCTGTGCAATACTTTTTCTATTAACAAATGTGCATGTTTTAAGCTAATATGAGTAGCCCTTATATGTGTACTCACTCTTTTTATGAGTAATATTGTTTATCTAAGTTGATATGTGTAATACTTTGTTTTGAGTTATTTCTAAGAATAATAGTGTCTATATGTATTTATGACTAATTTTGTTTGTTTTCAACACAATTATTTTTCAATAAATGCTTAAGTTTAAGGAAGAAAGGTTGGAATGTTATATGATTAAAATCTTGAAACATTTAATAATTATTGAAACACTTAAATACTGTATAATGCGAAATACTTAGCTAAATACATATCTAAATTATTTTACTGATATTTTTAGTTTAATCTACTCAACAACCAACCGTTGCACTCCCCTACTACGAAGACCTAATATTAGTGGTAATAGAAGAACTTCTTCCATTTGGCTAGATTTTAATCTCATACCTGATGAACCAGAACCTACACCCGCTTGTAAACACTGCCATGATAGATATCATTGTAATTCTAAATTAAATGGGACATCCACCATGTTAGCTAACATACTAAACGATCCTAGGAAAACAAATCTTATAAGTGGGAAGGGCGGTTTTCTAGTTCCAGCTAGCCAAAGATACAATGCAAAAGAATGTAGGAATGTCGTAACCAACTTTGTTATCCTTAATAAACATGTATTTCCATGTTGTTTTCTCAATGCAAGTGTACAATGTTTAAGTAATACTATAAAAAGATTAAACTCACAGGGATTAGGGCGTTATAGCTTCCGTTTTTCAGCGGTAAACTTGTTTGCAACAAAATAAAAAGAAATGTCTTCTAAAAAAAAAAGTAAATGTCAAAAGTTTCAAACAAGCTTACGAAACTATCAAAAAAATGTATGCAAGCAAAACAAGGGATCACATCATGAATCTCAAGGAATGTATGACACATTTCACCAAGAGAAATGGCACCATTTCTGAGTACATTCACGATATTAAAGCCATTTTTGATGAATTGACCATCATCGATTCAAAATTAGATGATGTTGATTTAGTTATATACAGTTTAAATGGTCTTGGACCTGAATCACAACATATCAACTATTGTCTATGCTGGTGAAACCTCGTCAATTTTGAGGATTTCCATGATCTCCTCACTGAGTTTGAAAACTATCTCAAAAGAGATGAAAGTATCACATGAAAATTCTCAATACATGTCATTGCTATGATACATGCTGCCCTGAAAGGAAAACAACAACCTCACATGCATGCTATAACTTCAAGTGAATCCCAAAGCTATTTCCGATTCACATCCCTGGTTGTCCCAAAGGTGTAATTTGCCAATTATGTGACAAACAAGGGAATAATGCTAAAGTTTGTTACAAACATCAAGGATTTGTTCAATGTTCGCATTTCCCTAGTTCTCACCATGCAACAACATCATCTCACTCCATAATTTCGTATTGGTTCATGGATTCTGATGCATTCAAAACCCTGTAAAATCATGCGATTTTGAATGAATTTAATGATTTTGTGCGATTTTACTAGGATCTTGTCTATTTTGCGATTCTACTATGGAATTAAGTCGTTGAAGGTGAATAAAGTTGAAAAATCCCGAATTTTAAGATTTAAGTCGGAATTTTGACAACAATGACCTTGACAAACTGCATTTGGACCATCCTTATAAAGGTAATTGATCAGTTATTTATAGGAGATGGATCTAGACTTACACTAGTAAATCTCCCCTTCACACTTCTTCTAGGCCTATTAAATCTCTTTCATGTTTTACATATTCAAATTTTTTATAAAACTTACTATATGTTTCTTCGCTTTGCCAACTAATATTGTATTTGTTGATTTTTTTTTTTTTTTGATCATTTTTTGGCAAAGGATCTAAAGAAGAGAAACACTGTCATCACTGGTCACCAAAAAAACGTACTTCAAATCATATCTTCACCAGCAACCATACCAGAAGCTCTCCTCACCACCTCATCCAATAATCCACTGTGGCATCACATCCTAGGACATCCTTCTAAACAAGTCATGAAAAAGTTGCATTTTTTCCTTCAAAAATAATACTCCCTCCCTCCCTCAATAAATGACATATTTAATAATATACATTATTGACTTAACATATTTTGATCTACTAATTCACAAAGATAAATAATATCATGTAAGATGTTGTTCGATTCGTCTCGATGAATATTTTTAAATTATTAAATTTTCATAATATTTTTAGAAGAAAATTAAAGATATCAAAAATAAAACATATGCATTGGTATATGTGTCGGAGTCAATTAAATCATCTAATATGAGACGGAGGAAGTAATTAAGAGATCAGTTCCTTAGCATTTCATGTAATATAGTTAAGAGTCATACACTACCATTTTTTATATCAAGTGTTCCAGTCAAAATCCAATTGAACTCATTTGCACATGTGTATGGGACCGTCCCCAATAAATCAATTGATGGATTCTCTGACTATTTAATATTTGTGGATCGTTTCACAAAATACATTTGACTTTATCCTTTGAGTTTACTCACTATGGTATATCTCACTTTACCACACTGTCAGTCCCACACACTCATGAGCTTAATCCCACTACATAGAGATGTCATCAACATATCGTTGAAACAGGTAGAGCCCTCCTTCACTCTGCAAACCTACCATTTTCCTTTTGGATCCATCACACACACCTATCTATCTCATCAATAAACCAACCACAGCTATTTTTAGTCAAATTGGATTTTTAAAAATGTTTTAGTCTTTTTTTTTCTTTTTCTTTTTTAAGTTGAAAGGAGTTTTAGACTTGTCTATTTAAATAGCGTATAATTTGTTAGATATATTTATTTTTTTCTAAATGTATTCATAATTAATCCTACTAATTTAAATTTTTTTTTATAACAATTTAGTAAATAATCATATATAGAATAACATATTAATTATTAATGAAATAGATAATTTTTCTTAAGGAAATGCTAATTTGTGCCCTCAAGGCACAACTTAATGAATCAAATATAAAAATACTTTATTGGAACGTGCGTATTCCCTTTAATCTTTAACTTTTTGATAAATTGAATGCAAAAAAATTTAGAGAATATTTCTACTTTAAGGTTTCTTAACATGCGTCCTAATTTTAACCCAGAAGCAAATGTTTGCCCTAATTTTAACCTAACTCTAATGGTTAATTTTACTCTAATACCCTATTTAATTATTAACCCTATTTTTTCCTTCTCAACAAAATCACACATAATCTCCTATTTTTTTGAACAAAACAAATCTGCCTTATCTCTTATTT
>Ga0228711_1011007_pt1 | contig 11679 bp, 6 predicted proteins | sample MedpolnodulmetaG_2_FD_177996 | JGI IMG/M metagenome (GOLD analysis project Ga0228711, IMG submission 177996) | Root nodule microbial communities from Medicago polymorpha collected in Santa Monica, California, United States - brown nodules | ecosystem: Host-associated > Plants > Roots > Nodule...
ATTATCTTATTTGACAATATTAAAATAACATTTTTTTTTTTCAAAATATAGCGTTTTTTTATTTAAACTTAAAAAAATAGAGATTAATAATATCAACGTAATTTTTTTTTTTACTCAATTTGTTGTTTAATGTTGTGGACAAAGTTTTACCGTTAAGCATAAAAAAATATATAAAACTTTCAATACAATTTATAGAACATACAATATTCAATATATCTAAAGAAAAAAGTCTACAATGTTTAGAAAAAAGTCACATTCTTTTTTTGACAAGAGAAAAAAAGTCACATATTAGGGTATAATTTTTTTTAGGGATTTACGGATGACATTTAGGGATTTGAGATTCAAATTGGGGATATTGATTTTTGGTTCAGGGACTAAAGTGACCATTTTCTACTTTCACTTTAGTCCATTTGACACACTTAACAGAATTATTTAACGTCAGGGACTAAAGTGAGAACGGAAGTGCAGAGTCAAGAACTTCTTTGTATTTAATTCTGAGTCAAGGACCTATGTGACAGCGAGGTGTAGAGTCAGGGACTAAAGTGACCATTTTCTCAAATCTTAAAAGTTTTTTGAGTCACCAGGAGGCAGGAGCTAGGTATCCATAAGACACTTTAAAGGTCCGACTATTTTTATGTCATTTTGATCCAAGGGTTTGAACTTCTACTATAAACAGATCTCTCTCTGGTGGCTCTTCATTCTTTATTGGCAATAGCTTCTTCACTGCAATAACCTATTTTGTTGGAGTCTACACGATAAACAACTCGAGATCAACCCTTTTCTACGGTGTTTGAATCTAACGACTTTGTGAGAATGTCATTGATTGAGCAGTTAAGCTTTTGGAATGGAGTGAAAGCCCATTCCCATTCACCTTCGTCGAAGTTACTACTCCTTGAATCCTGAGTGCTAATCACTCCACAAATGACAATAGCAGAAGTTAAGGCACCATTTACCTTGTGCTAAAACTTGTGTTAATTATTCTCCTTTTTAGCCTTCACTGTCTGAAGATTCCTCATTATATCAAACTCAATTGTTTGTTAGATTGTTTTTATTTCTTCTGTTTGGATTATTTTCACTAATTAATTTATGTCCAATGCAGTATACTCATTATATTTATCTTTAGGGTAAATACAATCATTGGCTTTCTCCTATTGTGCTTATCTTGACTTCCAACATGTTTGCTAATGTGGAAAGAGATTACTATGATCAAGGTTGTCAAAATCGAGATTTTGCTTCGGATCGAAAGAGGATAGCAAGATCGCAAAACCTAAAATTACAATCAAAATCGATGAATTTTAACAACAATGATTATGGCATGCGCCATGCCAACTGATTTTGATTCAACTTACTGCTATGCATTGGGTTATGGTATTGATGCCTGCTTAAAATACTAAATAACTATTTGTTGTCAAAATTGAAATGCAGGGAAGGAACTCTTCAAGCTTACAATAGAATGATGATCAAATATAGTTATGTGATGTATACAATAGAATGATGGAGAATACTTTTTATGCCATTGTCAATTATGTTTAAGCTAAATAAATATACGCTTCTTAGTTTGCTTGCCACTTATGGTATGTTATTTAGATTAGCTTAAACATGATACTTATATATTATATTCCAATTTGGCAAGAATATATAAACTTCTCGGACCCCTGAGAGGCCTTGACGCTATATATCTATCCAATACCGTAAGTCATTCGACTAATCTATCACACTTGAATTCCAACAAGAACTTTTCAAAAAAACTGATATTTATTATATTCATATAATTCCTGGAGTGGCATGTATATGTGTATAAGTGCTTTTGCTCTTTCTATTAAAGAAAGAAAAATTAACCTGACGTAAATACCAGATCCAAATGAGAATTTGGACTGAACCAGAAATATTCACCACTAAAAGAATAAACATAATACAAACCTTTGATGAGTTGGGTTTGAGAGCACTTTTTTAAATGTACTTTGTGTGTTCTGTTATGGCCAAAAACATTGTTGTTTAGTCAAAGAATTTTAAAAAATGTATGTTTTTCATTGCTTATAATTCAATGATGATTACTTTTTGTAGGGTAAGAAACTAGCATTCCCCATCAGTCTATAGAAAGATATGACTTCCATTGGTTAGTTTATTACAGCATTGTGTGATTTTCGTGTTGTCTTTTCTTCCATGCTGTGTCCTCTGTGGTGGCCCTTTTACTTTGAATTTTCATTGGTTTAGTTTAGCAACATATAAGGACTTTGATTAGGATTATACACCCAAGGCAACAAATGTCATTGGCTCATTGCCCAAATCATATAGATTCATGTAAGTACCAACCTATCATGAATCTATGAATCTTTTTCATTACTAGTGTGTAGAACATGCTATTGTTTTCTTAACCCTGGCAGATTGGTACTCAAATAAAAACTTGAATCAGCATTGAACTTCTTGATTTCATAGTCCAAACTTAAATCAATACTACTTTCACATTGGTGATCTAATCAAAGTTGTAAGCAAATAGTAATGACTAAAATGTGTATGTAAACCTTTTTTTGTTAATGACAATTGAACGGCGGCTTCAATAAGATCCTATCAATGTGAAGAGCTCCACAACATAAATATTATGAATTTTGGTCAACTGTAGATAAATCCTTTGACATCGTTGAGTTGTCATCTTTTTATTTTAATCTTCGAATTTTCATGACACAAATTATACAACTTTGATCATTCTAAAAGGATAATGTTTCATGGAAATCCTTTTTTTCATATACATTATGTACCACTCCTATATGAGAATGTGTGAGAGTGCACGAATGTGAGTTTTTTGTGTGTGTGTGGAACACATGGACACATGTCACAATTGTATGTGGGTGTACAAGTGGTACATGCCACCTAAGGTGGTCTATGTATCACTACTCTTCATTAAATAGACAATATTATCTATATTAAAATCAACGCAACAAAAATCATTTTCTTTAAAAACAATCAACACACAAGCACTTTCTATCCAAAAAATTACGTAGCCTTGAATTCTTCATTGCACGAATAGATACATAGGATTAAGAGATCACACTTATCAGACACAATAATAACTAAACTTTTTTTTCTTTATTTAAACACATTGCATTTTCATTTCAAACTTCAATTTTATTCACATTTTAAAAAAGAAATGGAGAAAAAATATATTTTAAAAGATGACAATCTTGCACAATTAATTAGAGGTAACCATTTCTGATGGATGTTGTAGGGTGTCAATACCTTCCCTACGCATAATTGACTCCCGACCTTAAAATTTGGTTTCAAAGACCAGTTTTTTCGTTTTAATGGATCTTTTCGATGTATTCCCTATTTTAATAAATTTTGGTGATGACTTCGTAGTTTTCGAGCAACCCTCGAATTTTTAGGCCACGACAAATGTCATGAGTTATTGTGAGATCTGATACATAATGTCATGTATCCCCATGCTAATATGTTGTTCAAAGAAAGATGTTGTCATTACTATTCGAGGCTTAGGTGTATGAACCAACTGTGCTACAAAACCAATAAGAGAAGCCACAAATGTTGGCATTCCTAATGTTTGTGAAATTTCATTTGGTCTCTGTTGGTCGGACCTTCTTAATGTTGATGATGACGGTCAATTCATATTATCAAGAATCAGATCTCAGGTGCATATGCCAAACATAGTCTTGATTTAGAGAACTAAATTTTTAAATGGTAAAAGCCATATTGTACCACCGGGTGTGCCAAATTAGTTGTCGAACTAGAGATTTAGCTGAGGTATCAGATGATAGTCCTCAACTCTGATTCCATTTATTCAAGCGATTACGCCTTGAAGGAACTATGCCCCTTAACGATGGGTTCCTTAACTAGTTAAGTAGAGCATTAAGTATAATGTTTTTGGAGTTTTAGCTATTGATTGTCTATTTAATGTAGTGTACACGACAAGTATTTATAGACAAAACTATTCCTACCGACCAAATGACATGACGTATAATGTTTAGCCATGCTTGGCTATTTGTACGGGTAGTGTGTTAGTTTTTCTCGTTGAGGTGTGTGTGGTACCTCACATTTGGCTGACAACTTTCCTCTTTGTGAGTGTTCGATTAACAGGGTCCAATATGTGTAGCCTCCCTTGAAACAGGGTCTAGTATGTGTAGCATCCCTTGAAACAGGCATTATTACCTATCAATTTCTTGCAATTAGTGGCGTTGTAAACATAAGTTAATTGTGTCATTGTTCTGTCTACTTAGCTTTAACTATGTCTGATGTCTACAAGACTTATGTACTAACCATAAAATGGACGAAGATTTCAACCCCGAAATCGATTCATTTCAAATCTATTCGTTTTCTTTCAACTATTGAAATGAATCATTTGATATAGTTTTAGGGCAATGCTTTGAAGTGGCAAAACCTTATTGGAGACACATTTTGATTACAAAAAGGTAAATTTTATGAAGTCAAGTCAACCCCCTCTCTCCCCGCTTTCCACGCCTTTCATCTATTCCATTCCGTGCGTGTTTGTTTCTTATCCCTTAAGTTCATTCCTTCCATAAAACAATCACTTCTTTCGACGATTTCAACCCCAAAATCGAAAATGGACGATGTAAAAGACAAGATGAAAGGATTCATCAAGAAAGTTAACAATCCTTTCACTTCTTCTTCTTCTGGTAAATTCAAAGGCCAAGGTCGAGTTTTGGGTTCTTCTTCTTCTTCTTCTTCTTCTTCTTCAACACCTTCAAATTCCATTTCTACCCCTACCCCTCGTCCATCTCAGAACCCTAATCCCAAACCCAAACCTACTCCACCGATCGCTTCAGATCAAAGCAAAATCGATAAACCACGCAAACCCGCAGATGGGTTTGATCCATTTGATTCATTGGTTACTTCTTCTCAAAGATCTCAAAATGGGTATTCACTTAATGTATATGAATGTCCAATTTGTAAACAACCCTTTCGATCCGAAGAAGAGGTTTCTGAACACGTCGAATCTTGTTTGAGTAACCCAATTGAAAACGATGGTGATGAAAAATGTGTGTCAAAATTGAAAGAGAGTGAAGTTTCTGAGTCTAATACTGAATTGGAGATTTGTATTGGTACTTATGTTTCAGGGAATCCGTCTGAAGGTTCGGTTGATATTGTTCTTAAATTGTTGAGAAATATTGTTAAGGAACCTGAGAATGTTAAGTTTAGGAAGATTAGGATGGGTAATCCAAAGATTAAAGAAGCTGTTGGCGAGGTTATTGGTGGTGTTGAATTGCTGAGTTTGTTAGGATTTGAACTTAAGGAGGAGAATGGAGAGACATGGGCATTCATGGAGGTTCCTACTGAGGAGAAAGTTAATTTGATTAAGAAAGCAATTGTGTTGTTGGAACCACAATTGGTTCAAGATATTCCAAAGAGAGAAAATTTAACTCCAACTGTTTCCGTTGAGAATGTAGCCGAGGCCGAACCAAAAAAGATTGACAGACAGGTAAAAGTCATATATTCATAATACTTTTGAATTTGATTGAGGGCTATGGAGAAAATAAAGTTCATTATCTAATTTTATTTGCTTTTTTAATAGTGTGTGTTATTAGCTAATCAATCCAATTTGGTTCAGTGTCTAACTGTAATTTGATTATTATACTAAATGTGAGGGATTAAAATATATTTGTCATTCTTATATCATTGGTTGTGCATTATGGATGTAGAAGTAAACACAAAGAGTAAATTGCAAGTTATTTTGCATAGACATACTGAAATTTTGTGATGAATGTGGTCAATACTTTTTGCAAAGTTTGAGACTAGGGCTTGAATATTTGGTTTAAACTTGGGTGTATAAATAGAGGGGGAAAATAAACTGTGGATTCTGTTGGGAAGTAATTGTGCAGGGCTGGATAGATATACTGAAAATTGTTGATAGGTTGTGTCCCACTTTTGTATGTTAGTTTAAATTTGGGTGTAATGCAAGGTTAAAAATAGAAGACTCATACAACTTAAAACAATCATCCAGAATCCTATCAAGTAAAGGTTTAAGCAAAACTACTAAGCTGATGAAGGTATGGTACCCAAGTGTATTTACACCCTAAGAGAAAAGACGGAGATAAAAACTATTTTCAACCAAGGGTATACTTTGTTTATGGGTGAAACATATATTTCAGCTTCAGAAGTAGTTTGTGACTGTATATATGACCATGACCCTGTTTTCATAAGCTATATTGGAGAGCTTATTCAAATAAGCTGAATAAGCTGAAAATAACTTCAGAGCATGTCATAAGCTATTTTCATAGGTTCTCCTGAACAGTCTCACAAGTGCTTATGCCAGTAGATAAACTCAAATAAGGTAATCCAAACAGGCTCTTTATGAAAAATTGTTGTTTGATGAAATCTCCTTTTGCTTTGAGTATTTTAGTTTGATGGTCTAGTTATTATCCCACAGAGCATGTGTGTCATTGGCTTTCTTGATAGTTTGCCACTTAAGTACTTTACTAAATATAAACTACCTAATTCTTTAGATTGATTATGTCTATCTTTTCTGATTCAAATTTACCTCTTTCAGGTAAAGGTCTTCTTTGCTGTCTCTGAAAGTGTTGCAGCTAGAATTGAGCTACCTGATTCCTTCTACAAACGTTCAGCTGAAGAGGTGAGAAGAGAAGCTGAGTTAAGGAGAAAAAAGATTGAAGAGTCTCAGCTTTTAATTCCAAAGTCACTTAAAGAAAAGCAAGCTAAAGCTGCGAAGAAGAGATACACAAGAACTATTATTAGGATTCAGTTTCCAGATGGAGTTGTACTTCAAGGTGTATTTGCTCCATGGGAACCAACTACTGCTCTGTATGAGGTTTGTCCTTTTCTATTTGATTTTAACTTATACCTTTCAATAGTGAAAATTAATCGTTCTTACATAAAAGTTCCCCAAATAACAATTTACGTTTGGATATATATGTGAACTAGTGTATCACATTTTGAATGGATTAGAGCATTTGTCTGTTATTCATATCCCAAGTGTTATTTTCTTACTGTTTATTCTGAGTTAGCAACTCAGCATTGTTTTTGTTTTCCATGTTGATAATGCAGTTTGTGAGCTCTGCTTTAAAAGAATCATGTTTGGAATTTGAGCTAATGCATCCTGTAGTTGTTCAACGGCGTGTAATCCCATGTTTCCCAAAAGCAGGGCAAAAAGCCAAAACGATAGAGGAAGAAGACCTGGTGCCTTCTGCCCTAATCAAGTTCAAGCCCCTAGAAACAGATTCTGTTGTTTTCACCGGTCTCAAAAATGAATTGCTGGAAATCAGTGAACCACTTGTAAATGGTTAAGCATTTGCTTTTCTGTATAAACTAAATTGTTTTCTTTCCTTACTTTTCACTATTCTCTTTTTTTCCCCTTTAAATGGTGGGGATATAGATACAATTCGTTCCTCATTTTCATTCATAATTTTGTGACAAACAATATTGTAGTCAGATACATCTTTAAACAAAAAGAAGTCATTATTGATCAAAGCATCCAATTCCTACCTACATTCATGAGGCAATATATGTTCTACTACCTATCAAAGCAGTGGAAAATATTGAATGTGTTTGTATACATTCAATTTGACAAAATTATGTTGGCACCATGATTTTGGTAAAACTTCAAAGTGTAGATTTTGCCAAAATTACTGTGGCACGCCGTGACCTGTCAAACTCACTGCCAATCTAAACATGCACTGTGTCCTTTGGTGTTTTAAAGTTCCACTCACATCTATTTTATTAGTGTAAGCAAGTGTCTATGTTCCCAGCAATTTTGATGATCAACAACGTTCCTTCAAAAACTGAGTTCAGGAAAGTCAAAATTGGATGCAGCAAGCCTTGCTCAGGTTAAACTCTATCATCAATGTGTTGAGCTGAGTTAGGTCTAAAATTCACACAAATGGTTGCCCAAGTTGATATTAATGTCAGAAAAGTAGCCTGAGTTTGTTGTTCCATGACTCTGATTTAAACTTGAGATAATTCCTTTAAAACCGTTGTGAGATGTTTGGTTTTGACTACATTTGTGAGATATTTCTATCAGATATATTTTGATTTATTTTAAACACAAAACTGATTGAAATCCGAAGCATTGGTCTCTCAGTGCTTTCTCAATACTAAATTTGTTTTGAACTCAGTTCGTTAACAATGACCAAACTCAGCCTTTTTAACCATGACAGAAATCATGTTGGCTGAGTTAAATCATGCTGCTCCAAATATGTAAATTCATGAATGCAAATGCTATGTTCAACAATAATTTCTGCAGGTATAAACTTTATACAAATAATTGAAGTAACTCAAAATGACTAGGCATGATGATATTATAAACTTCATCATCACAAGTGATTTTCATTATAGAACATCAGTGTATGTATATCCGTGAGAATTTTCATCACAAACTCTGCAGAGAAATGAAGACTCTGAAGAAGTGCACCACCAATTTGTGTGCTGCTTACAGTATGGTTTGTTACAGAAATTGCACTTGGGAAGCTGTAACCAACATTCAAGGCACAAGAAATCTCCGCACGCAACTTCTTCAAGTTCTTCGGATCCAACACATCCACCACAGTTTTCACACCTTGGAATACAAAATATGCACCCCCTACATTGAGCTTGGCGCAATTCCTTCCTATTGCAGTCCACTTTTGGGCAGTCATATACCATTCTCACCTCAAAGCACTTGGGACATTTCTCCAAATCAATAATCCTCTGGTTTTTGTTGTGCTTGAATGCTGAAACGCTGCCACGTTTGTGATAGTAGATAGGCTGTTGTGTTAGCTCGTCTTCTAATGGAAGGATTTTTCTGAGGTTTGAGGTAAGCACGTCAAGATGATCGTTCTGTAGGTTGTAAATGCCGTTTAAACTCAAGGTGGTTAAGCAGTTGGCTCTTTGGCAGAGTGTATTCACAGCTGTTAGAACTCCTTCAGGGGTTACCCCAGTGCATGCTGGTATATGAAGCTACAAATCAAATTAAACCAGAAATCAGATTATGTTCGAAGAGCCTAAAAAACTCAATTTTGTATTTTACAACTAATTAAAAAAAAAATTATAAAAACCAAAGGTGAACAATCCTCGACACAACAGTAAGATCGCTGCCTTGTGACACAGAGGTCGCCGATTCAAAGCCTAGAAATAGTCTTTGTGCTCGTGGTGGTAAATTTGCAAACACAGACTATTGATCCGTTGAATTGAATGAATTCCACATCCCTTTGCTCACTATCCTAATTGTTAAGCAGCTAAAACTAACATCATACGTTCACTTAAATGAAGCAGACTTTGCTTATGATAAAAACATTACCTCTTGAATAAAGGGATTTTGTTCAACAACCCTTTGTAGTCCATGGTCAGTAATGTGGATACAGTTCATAAGTGCAAGTGTTTGAAGCCTACCATTGGCTTTGGATGTGATTTTCAATAGTGTCTCATCGGAGAGTCTTGAATTGAGAGGGGTTTCAACAATAATATTAAGCCATAGCAATACATCATTGTTGACTGCATATCTCAGTGATGTGCAAACACGAGACATGGTTAAAACCTCGTACACTCGAAGGTATGCTACGACCAGAAACATGGCTTCATGAGGAGGACCCTCTTGTTCTGCTTCCTCAACTGTGATGCTCATTTCAGAAGAAGCTTCTTTGCAAGACTCTTCCATGTTTTGTTTGATTTGATTCACGCATTACTTTATTATAATATAAATGCAATACAAGCCAATCATCATATGATATTAATACTAATATATTTATACAAGAAGGAGGTAAGCTTGGATTTTGATCGAAGATGTTGCATCCGTATCTATGTGGCTGGGAAAGTATTTTATCAACATTATTTTGAAGATAGTGTCGTATTAATGTGACACGTTAATAGGGCTACATATATATGGTTGAGGGTAATGCACGTATGAGAAGAATTGTGACACTTTTCTCTTCTTCTCCCTCTCCAATAAGAATAGCGAATAAGACATAAAAATAAGCAGCCAATTTTGACTGTTTCCTTCTCATCCTTCCCCGACAATCTTTGCATTTTCAAAGATAATTCTTGCTTTTTATGTGAAATTACATTTTCTTCCTAAGAGTTAGGCTTTGTTTGGGAGTTTGGAGGGAAGGGAAGGAAAGACTTTGAGGGGGTGCAAAATACGAGGGAAAATTGAGAAATCTTTCAAAAAATTTAAAAGAGTAGTTTTTTTAGAGAAAGATAAATCAATGCATATGATTGCTATATTTTTAATTTTAAAAATATTATAACCACATAAATTAAATTTGAAGAATTCTTATTAACCCTTCAAAACCCCCCAAAACCCTCCTCCAATACAATTTTTTAGATCCCCCAAATGAGGAGGGTTTTGTATTATGAAGAAAAGTTAACCCTCCAAAGCCCTTCCCTCCCATTTTTCTCTATTTCTTCCACTTGTTCATTCCTTTTTTCCAAAGCCTTCCCCTCCCTTTCCCTCCAAACTCGCAAACAAAGCCTTAGATAAATAAAACAAAGATTATATTAAAAGAGAGTATAAAGGATACTCTAACCCATTGCAGTGAGATTACAAGTTAAGAGAGCTTTAAATAAGAAATAAATTGCCTCATCAGTCTAAATAAAGTAATGTGAAATTGTTGTTAAAACTAAAGACATATATATTGAAAATTTGTGAGACGAACATTAAGTTTGGGTAAGAGGGTGTCTGAGGCCGAGAGTGAGGTAGAGGGAGAAGAGGAAAATGATAAAAATTCTGATCGCCTCTTGTTCCAATCTTTATATAGGTGTGTGGATCAATTACCCTTTTTGCCCTTACTTAACATGCTAATCCCTTTAAGTCCTATTCTAAGTTTGGTCTATTTTGAGTTGGACCTCATTGAAAAAAAAAGTTGATTCACTATCTAATTTCTCCTCTAAATCACATAAGTTTAAGGTTAGCAAGGACGTTGTGAAGAATATTTAGCAATGATAAAGATGTGGGTTGTTACAAGATGAATTTGAACTGTTGATTTAATCGGATGGATGTGCTGTGATTGACTGGGTGACCGTGTCAATTTGTTGGCTGCAGTGAATCACAATCTCTTTTTTGTATGCCTTTTTCTTCTTTCAATTATACTGTTAGGTAAATTTGACTATAAGAATGCTATTTTGTTGATATCATTTAAAAAGATAAAAATTTGTTATATATCTGTAAATGATATTATATTTGTTATATTGTTGGTATCATTTAAAAAGATTTTTTTCGAAAAGAGTTATCATTTAAAAAGATAAGCATAGTTTGTTACGTATAGTTTGTTGCAGTATGAAAATGTAAAATATCTATTATCTTTACCTATAAATTATAATCAAAATTTCATAAAAATTATTGTTCGTAATTTTATGCATTAACACAATAAAACAACGAGACTGGGGTGGGAATAGGCTAGGCCGAGTTAGGCTTTGCAAGGCCTGAGCCTGGCCTGCCATATTTATTGAAGGCCTAAGCCTGGCATGCGGCCTATCATAGGCTTACTTTTTAGGCCTAAGTTTGGAAAATTATACCCTATACCCATACACTTCATCCTTCACCCCAACAAAATATGAAAAATGCCAATTTTGCCCTCTTTTTAATTTTGGCTTCACCTCAACAAAATGATTTCACGTGCATACATTTTTTTAGAAACTGAAGAATTCATTCAACATGTAAGCATCACAAAACTTCATTGCTTTGCTTTTGGAAGGATTCAATTTCCATCTTAGATTGTTTCTTTC
>Ga0228711_1011011_pt1 | contig 11675 bp, 5 predicted proteins | sample MedpolnodulmetaG_2_FD_177996 | JGI IMG/M metagenome (GOLD analysis project Ga0228711, IMG submission 177996) | Root nodule microbial communities from Medicago polymorpha collected in Santa Monica, California, United States - brown nodules | ecosystem: Host-associated > Plants > Roots > Nodule...
TATGATCGAAAATAATAGCCGATAAGTATTTAGATTCATGCTATGATTATTTAATTTAACAATAACATGATTCTACGATGCCACTAAACAATCACAAGAACGATGATTCAAATAACGATAGCCATAAATCGTATCTATTTGGCTCTGATACCAATTGATAAAACTTTAACAGTTTAGCCATGAATTATATTAGATACAAGTTATAGCATATCATCAATAATAAAGAATAAATAAAGAGATTGTGTACCTTTGAATTAGGTTGATGAAGGATAACTGTCACAAGGATGAGAGGGATGACTACCCTCATTCCGTTTAGCACGAGAATGTTCAGAATGTTTAACCGTCTGATGGGATGACGTTTAAATAGCTAAACGACTGAGGGCAGGGACCTCTCATTGGACTTAGCTAAATGGTCCAACCCATCACGGTCCATTTAGAAAGAATAGCTCAATCACACATATTCATCAATTAATTAGTGCTTAATACAATAGACCATAATTTATAATATAATATTAACTTATAATAATTGATTATTGTCTATCCATAATTGATAAATTAAATAATTAATCCAACAATAACGTTACATAAAATGTTGCTAAAGGGAATGGACTTTGCATAACAGAGCATGTGGTACACGTAATATTCAACTCCTAGTTAGAATGACGGTCTAGAGATTTATGCCATAGCACATGGTACAAGTAAAATATTCAATCCTTGTTCGAATGAACTAGATATGTATCTTCACATTTATGAAAATCGTCAAAATAGCTCCTTGTTAGAATGTATTGGAATAACTAGAGATGTATGTGTTATATAATAAAATTATTACAATTTGTTTTAGTTGACTTCTTGTATCATTGAAACTTTAGAGTTATCACACAATGCATAATCTTCATAATTGTTGCATTATGGATGAAATGGAATGTATGCCAGTTATATATATTTTTTACTTTATGTTATCGAAGGTTTAGCCGTGGGTAAAATAACTCAACAATCACATATCTTTGGCGGGGCTTGGTTGTGGGTAACATTACTGATGATACTTTTTCCACGGTTCCTGGCCCTCGGTAAGCCTTGGGTAACTAAGATTACCCACAACATTGTTTACTTAATAACGACTTTTGGCCTTGGGTAATCACAAAATTTCTTGTAGTGGCCTCTATCCGCCTAAATACGCCTTTTGAGTTTCCTTCATTACAACATCACAACTTCTTTTATTGGATGTAAAAGAGGTGAATTTAGTTTCACATTGCATAGCACTCAATTTTTTTTAGAGGCCACTCCCAGAGAGCTCAAGAGTATTATGTTGGAAAACATTTTCGAGGCATACACGCCTAGTAATTTTCGTTAAATTTTTTAGGCCTCCTTTTGTACAAAAACTAAGAGAGAATTTAAGAACATACTACTAATGTAGAAAACCTTCATTTTTAACATTATATGGATTTTAAAAATTAGAACCGAGAATACACTTAACTTTAGCAACTTACTACCTTTGGAGAAATGATGAAATATAAGTGATGTTGGTGTAAAATTGTTTGAAGGTTCTCGCGAGTTTCTTACAATTGTAATTCTACTATTTTATTTTCATTCGGGTTATAATTATAATTGCAAGCCAATTTTAATTAGTATCTTGTGCTGATTTTAGTGCTACTACAGATGCTAGGTGCAATTGTTTGGAGTGTGAGAATGATGATATATTCTAATCTCTACTGTAAGTTTGTGGTAGTGCAGTACCAATCCATTAGTATAAAAGAACTTGTACCATTCATATTTTATTTTTTTTTCCGATAAAATTTATTTGGTCTTTAACAAATTAAATTAATAAAGCCTACAATGAATTAGAATTACAATTAAAAAGAAATTTTTTCTTCTTATATAACAATAGAATCAATTACTTTATAGTTTTCAATTTTAATATTATAAAAAAAAAAGTTTGATATTTATATTTTCTTGGTATAAATTATTTAAAATCAATATAAATACATTATTTAATTACAACCGGTTCAAACATGATTATACCTTTAATCCATGAATCCCTTACTACACCAGTTTAATGTTCCTCCTGATTTTGATTACGTGAGAAGAATAAATTAACTAAAAAATAATTTTATAAATTTATTTCTAATTAAACACTTTCTCCTCAACTATCACCCCATTCGCTATACTTCCTCCGTCAAACTATAAAGCTTGTACCATCTTTGTTTCATGAAAATAAAATCAATGGATGGATCATCAACGAGTTGATATGTACTTGTCAGATACTGCGTTGGAATGGATCTATAAGTATGATGTCGCTAATTAACTTGTTGGTTCCACTAACAATATCTTCATCAACTTCGTTTCTAGATATGGGCCTATCTACCACCCTAATGTTTGTACTTGATTCATAACTATTTCCTAATGGAAGAAAATCACATCTAAGAAGCAAATTATGATATAAAATACAATCGACCTATTCTAATTATATATTTTACTAAGCTAACTCAGGTTCCACTTCTTTGTTTTTACTAACGGTTTCGTTTGTTGTTTTTGTTTAAATAGACGAGATGAACAATAGTCATTGGAAACTGAAACAATTATGTAGAGGAGTCGTGATTCAAATTCCGATCATGACATTCGATCTGAGAATTTTGAAGATATAGATAGATACGATAAAAAATATACATATATAGATACAGTCAAAAATATATAGATAACACTATCATATTATAACACTATGATATAAAATATAGGCTTAAATATTGCACTCGTCCCTGCAAATATGCCTCGTTTAAGTTTTGGTCCCTGTAAAAAAAAAAATTTGATTTTGGTCCCTGCAAAATTTTTTGTTTTTTAAAATAGTCCCTGACCCCATTTTTGTGATGACTTGTATACGTGGCACATGATGACTGGACCCATTTTGTAGTTTTTGGTCCCTGCAAAATATTTTGTTTTTTAAACAGGTCCCTGCAAAAATTTTGTTTCTGAAAATAGTCCCTGGAGGGACTATTTTAAAAAACAAAAAATTTTGCAGGGACCAAAATCAAATTTTTTTTTTTACAGGGACCAAAACTTAAACGATGCATATTTGCAGGGACGATTACCATATTTAAGCCTAAAATATATCGAACCCTGGACTAGGGATGGCAAAAAAATCCGCCACGGACTCGAATCGGATACCTTAATGGATATTCATAGATAAAATAAATGGATTTTTTAACTACCTGTTAATTCATGGATACGGATTAGGATTTAATGATATCCACACCCGCGGATATTCATACCCGCTATTAAACCAAGTAAATTACATAAATAACTTTAATATCGTTCAACTTCCTAAAAAAAAAAACCTAGGTATTGTGAGTGTTGTTAGTTATTACGTTTCTTTAAAAGGAAGTGAAAGTGGTTGAGATTGTTGAAGATAGAACTTTGTTTTTGTTGAATATGATGAGTTTTACTTATGTTTTTGATAAATTAAAGAACTTTATTTTTATTAAATGTAAGAGACTTTATTTATGTTTTTGTTGAGTCAATGATCTTTGTTGTTATTGTAATATATGGATTTTATGTTTTGCTAAAAAGAAAAGAAAATGCATGTGAAGAACCTTTGTTTCTAAATTTTAGTTAAAAAATATTAGACAAATTTTTTATTTTATTTTTATAAATGTTATCCATGGATATCTGTATAAACCCGTGAATACCTCAAAATCTACAGATTACCCGCTAAACGGATATCCGCGCGGATATGGAGAGGGTACAAATTTCATATTTATTCAACAGAGCGGACACATATCACACTATCCACATCCATGAATATCCATTTACATCCCTACCTTGGACACCACAACAAAACAAAAAAACATTACACTCAATACCCCTTCTCCATCACCGCAATTGCACTTTGCTTTTTCATATCAAAAAATAGACGTCCATATGTTCTTCTTTGCTATAATTCGATCATGTTATATGGCTCCTCCTCGTAGTTAAGTAAGATACAATGTTTTAGGTTGTGATTGACACAAGGTTTATGTAGGATTTGAGTGTAGATCGGAGGCGATTGGAAACAAAGGAAAGGAAAAAAATCCCAATTTTTCAAGTGTAAATTTTGTACAACATTATTTGAAAACCTACAAAATTTGCATAATTATATTTGATAGTTTACTTATTTGTATAACTATATTGGACCAAAGCACTAATAGGAACAACCAAATTGCTTAGTTTACATTTTCAAGAAAACAAGACCAACAAGTTCAAAGTGTCTTCTCAGTCCAACTCAAACCTCTTCCTATAGTTAACTACAAACTCATACACTTCTTTCTCATCCGCAACAGATTTGGAAACACTCTCCCTTTGCTTGCATCTCTTTGCCCAAGCAATCAGTTTTTCACACTCTTCTTCAACTTTGAAGTTGCATAATTTCTCATAAGTATAAAACCAACTATAGAAAGGGATCAAAGCAATGTCAACAAACCCAAATAAGTCACCACCAAAATAAGGTTGGTCTCCAAGCACATTCTCTAATTCCTTTAAGCCTTCAATCAACTCCTTCTTTGCCAATTCAATCTCATCTCTCTTTCCAGCCCATATCCTTCCTCCAACATCACCAACCTGCATTTTTTTAACACATTAAAATGAATAAAAATTAGCATATTCTCTTTGCACATTGATGCAACCAAGTCTTTAATAATATGGATCACAATAAGATGAATGATAAATCCATCCATTATGAAATATGAGGAATGTTTCCTATATTCATATCTCACTAGGAAGGTAAGCATATATACAAGTACTACTTAATGTCTAATTAATTAATAATTAAGCATCCATTGAATATTAGAGAAAACAATAAAAAAAACATCATATTATTTAATTCAATAACAAATCTTGATCCATTCAAAAGTAAAAACAATACAAGAAAAATGAAAACCCTGAATCAAAAGGTACTGCTTGCTAACAAGTAAGAAATTAGATATTTTAATTTATATTTTGGAAGGTGAAAATATGTTAAGCCATTGAGTGGGACACAAAACATACCTTCTTGTTGACAAAATCAGCCCAAAATCTTGCTTGAGCTTTCTCATAAGGATCTGAGGGTAGAAATGGGACCTTATCCTTCCAAACCTCATCAATATACTCAACAATAATGATGGACTCAGAAATTGGTTTTCCCTTATGGATAAGAACTGGAATCTTCTTGTGAATTGGGTTCATTTGCAAAAGCATTTGGCTCTTGTTTTCAAGATCTTCTTCCTTGTACTCATACTTTATCCCTTTTTCAGCCAATGCTATCCTTGCTCTCATACCAAACATACTAAGCCATTCATCCAATAATATCAACTCTTCTGCCATTGTCAAAGACAACCACAGAGCCTAGAGAATTGAAAACAACTAGACTTTTAGATAATGTGTTTTTCTTTTTCTTTTTTGATGTAAAACTGCTTGAAAATGAGACATAGCTTAATAATCTTTATGTAGTTACCATTATATGAGAACTTTAATATCTTTATGTCATTTTTTATTATATTATTTAATTAACAACTTTTTTTTTTCGGTGGAAAACCACATGTAGGGAATAAGACAGTTGGCAAGTAATACAAAAAAGTGATGAAAAGTTGACATACGTGGTCACTCCAATAATTGAACATGTGCAATGCCAATCTATTAACTATTTATTAATATTGATCTATGTGCTTTTTACCATTTTGCTCTCTGGAGGGACATTTTTGTAATTTACTAATTATTAAGCTTGGTTGCTTGCCATGTCTATCAGATTTTGCCTATATATTTGGTGATTTATAACTTCCCCATTCATTTGCTTATTCGGTTGTTTAAGTGGGGGAAAGGTAGTGTTATGTGATTCAAAGGTACCCTCCGTCTTCTTCATCAACAAAGGTTCCTGCCTATTCATTTCCTTCTTCCGTTTTCTTGCTTATCAATGGTGATTTCTTTACTTTCTCATGATTTCAATAGCATGCATGTTATAGATTTAGTTGTTTTCGTTTTTTAAGTCTTTTCTTTCTCTGTTTCTATGATCAAACACTACCACCGTCGAATCTGAAATTGCCGTCATACGTCAAATCATTCAAGCACATCGAAAGGTAACTAGGGATGGCAATTGGACCCAGGCCCGATGGATACCCGCAATGGGTAGGGTAAAACCCCGCTTTCATGGGTAAGGGCATGGATCCGGGTAATTACCCGCAAACTTAAAAGGGTACGGGCACGGGTATGGGCACTATGCTACCCAGCCCCGCAACCCGCATATATGTATTTATATAATAGAATAAATAATTTATATATATTAATTAATTGATTAATTTACCTAAGTATTTAAGCTTAAACCTAAACCTAAAAATTGCTTATTACAGTAACCTAAACCTAGCCTCCTATTGTAGTGAATCTTTGTCGCCTGCTTGCCTTTTGTTGCTTTTTGTTATCCCTCTCTTCTGCTTTGAGGTAACTATATCTTGAATCTCATACTTCTAAAGGGATGAAAATTGGACCCAGGCCCGATGGGTACCCGCAAAATACTACGATTCACACTGTTTTTTTATTTGGCTAAATAATACGATTCATGCTATTTTATGAGTTGATTTAAAAAAATTGAATCCTAGTTGCTTAATATAAATATAAGTTTTTGGTAAGCGATAGATAAAAAATATAGTGGGTTCCACTACTATTAATTATTTTTAAACTTTTGTATTTTTATCTCGGAAAAAATGCAAAGACTAATAAATTGAGAGTTAACTCCAACATTACACATCAAAAAGAGAAAAGAGAGACATGTACTAAAAAAAATAGAGAATAAAAAAACATTTATTTATGTGTAGTCATCATGTAACCAAAAAAAAAGGTGTAGTCATCCATGGTCACTTGGATATTTGCTTGTGTGTATGAGTGATGAAAATTAACATTTATGGTTAAAAAAAAAACATGAACTTTGTTATGGCACAAAATTTATAGATTTTAAACTATCAAGTATAGTAATGCAAATTTTCAGGCTTTCAAATAATGTTTTTCATCCTTCAAAAAAAAAAAATGTTTTTCACATTTTTTTATGAAAAACCTACGTTGGAAAAGAGAGATTTCCTACCTTCGGTGCTCTATGGTTCCAATCAGCCTCAAACTTATTTATATGATATGATACAAATTTAAAATCTCTGCACTCTTTTATGATAATCATTGGAGCTGGGGTTGGAAATTATATAAATGAACTTTTTTTTCTTCATGCCCATTCATTTAAAGTAGTTACAATATAGGAAGTTCATCAGTATAAATATTTACAACTACCGTGCAGCTTAGAGGTTTGGCACAGACCTTTTGATATCTCTAGACCAAAAAAAGGAAACTGTGTTATCAAATGTGATGAAATTGAGGCACAAATATTTATAGATATTTTTTGGAATGGTGCATTTTATATTTACATCGGAGTTCTATTTGCATTTTAGTTTACATAATACACAATTTGAGCTAGAAAGTAGTGCAAAATGTATAAAATAAAAGAGACTGCAATGATGCGTGCGTATTAATGAACAATAGTGTGTTTGGAACATCATTGACAGAAGATCAAACAACATATGTAAACCTACAGAAAATAATGTGTTTGGAACATCATTTTCTAGCTGCAAAATTTTGTAAAACTTACAAAGCCAACGACAGTTATTCTCCTTAACATTCCAAACTTCTACTCGGCACTTACTACTCCCAAACAAACCATTGGCTTACTGCACAAGACAATTATTTAAGCTAAAGATACATCCATGCATTTACTTGTTTCAAAACAATCTTTTTATTTCTATAATTATTATAGTTAGTAATATTAATTGTGACTATGGTATTCTTTTTAATAGATTAAGCAATTTTTAAATGAACTTATAAAAGCATATCGTGCAGTCTTTTAATGGAAATTTTTCTAAGATCCTATGATGCATAAGGTGCATTATTTCAGAATCAATGATTATAGATACAATTACAAAATACAAATTAAATCTTTGCAAAAGAACCAACATAATATAGCAAAGGGAATATAACCACCATAACAAAACAGATCATACACCAACAAAACCATATTATTGAAATATTATATGTCTACTCATGAGTTGAAACAATTGCACTACAATGGATATCAAATAAAGAGAAGAAAAATAAAAAAGAGCATTATCAAATAAAGATAAATTGCTATCACAAATACAATAGAGTCAGTACACATTCCTTCGACACAAAGGGCATGTGCTTCGAACACTAATCCACTTCCGAATACAATCTTTATGAAACACATGTGAGCAGCAGTGTTGAGGCATCTGAACTACGCTCGAACCATTGGACAACTCTGTGAGACAAATACAGCACATTGATTCTGCTTCAGAAGACCATGTTGTTGTTGTTTCATGATGTTGTCGAGTAGAATTTTGATGAGTAGTGCGACTCAATTCAAAAGGAAAGTGGTGACCCATGTTTCTGCCGACAGAATAATGATCAAATAGAAGAATATGATCATGTAGCATCATACCACCTCCATTAATACGATTCAAAGAAGCAGCAGAAACATTTGGACGATGATTCACAAGCCTCGTTCTTGATGAAGAAGACAACAAGTTATTGGCGAGAAAGGAATCATCAAGGACAAGAACGTTGTCTATATTGGAACACGGTATCATGAATCCTCCAGCATGCCTCAAACTACGATTCATCTTTAGAGAGAGAGAGAGTTGATGTTTGATCGAGAGAGAGTGTGTTGTGAATATGTTAGGGTTAGGGTATGCTTTTTATTTATAGAGAAAAGTAGATGGGCTTATTATATTATGACCGTTGCTTCTTTATTTTTTCTATTCTTTTGCTAAATCTTTTTTATATCTGAGTTATCCAAACCGTTGATTTGTTGTCAATAGCTATCAATTAACTTGTAAAAATAAGGACTGTTAATTAAATGTGAAATCCAGAAGACACAAAGATCTGATTGTTAGCTTAGTTATTGATTTTTTTTCTTGAGTACAAAATAAGTTATAGTATTTTTTTGTTTTACAAATTTCCTTTAAAAAAAAAATTTACAAATTTCCTTCAAAAAAATATTTTTTTTTACAAATTGTTTAGATTTTGTTTTTTTATTTTATCTTGAGTACAAAATAAGTTATAGTATTTTTTGTTTTACAAATTTCCTTCAAAATTTTTTTACAGATTGTTTAGATTTTGTTTTTTTATGAATGACAGATACAGAACCCTCGTGTTAATGTAAAATATTCTTAACCTCATTCACTTTTAAGAAACGCTAATTTTTCTAAAACCTACATCGAACCCTTTCTCGCTAAACCTTCACTCGAATCGGCTACCAAGCCACTACAAACTCTGTTCATTGTGTTTTTTGTTACTGACTTACTACAAACTTGGAATCGAGAGAGTGGTGATATTGAAACAAAAGAGTGTTTTGTGTTACACTTGAAATTGATTGGGTATAAGTGAGTGTGTATCCTTTTATATAGATAGATAGAACTTAAGGCTGGTCAACTTATTAATTTGGACAAATCTAAAATTTCTTTTAGCCGAAATGTACCTGATGATCGTAAAACCCTTTTCCAAGGTTAGATGCAAATTAAGGTTGTTAAGTGTCATTCAAAGTATCTGAATCTGCCTGCTTTTGTTTGTAGGTCTAAGAAACAGGTTTTCAATTTTGTCCAAGATAGGGTGTGGAAGAAATTGAAAGGTTGGAAAGAAAAATTTCTATCAACTGTTGGGAGAGAATTTTTGATCAAATGAGTGGTTCAAGCTATTCCTACGTATGTAATGAGTTGTTTTCTACTTCTGATGAGTTTATGCGAGCATATTGAAAGTATGATTAGTAAGTTCTGGTGGGGTAGCAAACAAGGTAAGCGTGAAATTCATTGGATTAAATGGGAGACATTATGTAAGGAAAAAAAGAAAGGTGGAATAGGCTTTCGAACATTTCATGAGTATAACCTTGCAATGTTGTCTAAACAAGGTTGGCATGCACAACGACGACTTATTGATCTCACAATGTTTAAAAGCAAGGTGTTTTCCTAGAAGCAATTTCCTGAAAGCTTCAACTGGTTACTGCCCAAGTTATACATGCAGAAGTATTTTGCAAGCACGAATGGATGGAGAAGTAATTTGCAAGCACGAGTAGATGTTATTGAGAAAGCTGGTATTTGGGGAGTAGGAGACGATCGTCTAATATGTATGGGAGGATAATTGGCTTCCTTATCAAAATGGGCACAAGATTTGGGCCCCTAAACCCCCTAATTGTGATATTATGTTTTTCTAAGATCTCATTCACCATGATACTCGATGTTGGAATGCTCCTTTAATTAATGAAATTTTTCTCCCTTTTGAGGCTCAACAAATTCTTCAATTGTCAATTTCTTTCTCTCAATTGCAAGATGAATTTGTGTGGGCTGCTTCACGGTCAGCTATTTTTTCTGTGAAGAGTTCATACCATTTTTTAAAGGCAAGGCGTGAAGCAGATGGCTCACATAGCTCAATGCAAGACAATAATCACCAAGTGTGGAAAAAAATTATGGAAAATAAAAAGTATTCCAAGACACATCCACTTTTCTTGGAGGATTCTACATAAAAAACTACCAGTAAAAAATGATCTTTTAAAAAAAGGAATAAGTAGCAATCCATTGTGTGTTCTTTATGGAGTGTCATTGGTCAAAGCAAGTGGTTTGCTTCATCTTTAGGCGTGGTATTTAATTCGCATGATTCAAGGTACGTTCCTTTTCATAAGTGGTTGGAGGAAAATAGTATTGATGTCGATGAGAATATTATAGTCCATATTTTGGCATTGTGTTATGAGATATGGTATGCTAGAAATAAGAAATGTTTTGAGGGGGTTGTTGTTGAAGTGGTTGCCACTGATAAAAAGGCATAAAGATCTATTATGAATTTTAAGAGTGTTAGTACGGTATTGGTAGAGACACTAAGTCGAGGTCCAATTTTGCCAATATCTGACGTTCATTGAACACCTCCTTTCAATTGTTTCTATAAGCTTAATGTTGATGCAACAGGTCCGATAGAGGGTGATAAGTGGGGTATTGGTGTTGTCGTGAGAGATAATGAAGATGTTATCGTTGGTGCTAGATCATGGCAAGTTTTTTCATTACCAAAAGACATGTCTTTTCTGAATCTTATAGCAGAATCAGATGCTTCTAATGTGGTTTTAGTGTTGAATGTTCACCAACGATCTCTCAACTATTTTGGCTCTATTATTCGAGATTGTATTAGTTTTAAGGGTAGTTTTCGTAGTTTTAAATTTTTCGCATGTTAGGCATGAAGCCAACCAATCTGCTCATTATTTAGCAAAATATACTCTTAAGAATTTAGGTTGCATATGGATTGAAGAAACTCCGCCTTGTATTTCTGTAGTCTTGGCATTTGATTTATTGCCAGACTTTCGTTAATGAAATTGTCTTTAACGTAAAAAAAAATAAAAAAAATAAAAAAGATAGATAGATAGAACTAGGGTTTTTTACTATATGACCGTTACTCACTTAATGGGAATAAATTCGTCGCACTTATTTGGATTCTTCTTTATTTTTATTTTTATTTTGGGTTAGCTAGTAAATATTTTTGAGATGAATTAAATCTTTTCCTGTTAAACTTCTCTCTCTCTCTCTCTCTCTCTCTCTCTCTATATATATATATATATATATATATATATATATATATATATATATATATAT
>Ga0228711_1011013_pt1 | contig 11673 bp, 9 predicted proteins | sample MedpolnodulmetaG_2_FD_177996 | JGI IMG/M metagenome (GOLD analysis project Ga0228711, IMG submission 177996) | Root nodule microbial communities from Medicago polymorpha collected in Santa Monica, California, United States - brown nodules | ecosystem: Host-associated > Plants > Roots > Nodule...
ATTTTCGGATAATCACAATACGTTTAATGTTCTGGCGAGAGGGATTCTGAAAGAGATGAAGCATTCAATTGGGGAGGTTGAGAAGTTGGAGAGGGGTTCAGTTGTGGAGGCGTGTGGGGCGGGGAAGCGAGTGTAGGTGGAAGTGTTAGGTGTTTTTGGGGGTAGCAGGGTGCGATGAAGTTTATTTCTTTTAATGTGAGGGGGTTAGGTGGCGGGAAAAAAAGAAGATAGGTTCATAAAATGGTTAAGGAGAAAAGACCAATGGTGGTTTATTTAAAGGAAACTAAATTGCAGGCAGTCGATGATTGTGTTATTCGATTGTTATGGGGTTTTGAACCGGTGGGTTATTCTTATAGACCTTCGGTTGGCACCTTTAGTGGTATTTTGTGTTTTTGGGATGTGTCTGAAGTTGAAGTTTGGTCTACTTTGAGTCTCGAACAGATTCTCGTAATTTAGGTACGTTTTCTAAAAAGTAATATGATGTTTTCTATTGCAAATGCTTACGCTCCATGTGATAGAGGGGGTAGATAACAAGTTTGGGCGGCTCTCGGTGGTTTGATGGTGAGCAATAGTGAATTTGCGTGGTGTATTATGGGTGATTTCAATGCAATCAGGTCTGCAAGTGAATGTAGAGGTAGGGGAACAGGTGAGAGAGTTAAGATTTTGATGATTTTTATTAGTTTATTGATATCTATGCCCTCCTTGATCTTCCTTTGTGTGGTCGTCAATTTACTTGGTACTGTGGTCATAGAGTTTCTATGAGCCGGTTAGATCGTTTCTTGTTATCAGAAGAATGGTGTGTTGACTAGCCTAACTATATTTAATCCTCTCTTCACAGAGGGGTTCTGATCATTGTCTGATTGTTTTGTCTCTTGATGATGAAAATTGGGGTCCTCGCCCGCTTAGAATGTTGAAATGTTGGGTTGATTTGCCAGGTTATAAGGAGTTTGTTAAGGTTAAGTAGTCTTCTTTAAATATCACAGGTTGGAGAGGTTATGTATTGAAGGAGAAATTAAAGTTGATTAAAGTAAGTTTGAGGTCTCGACACCAAAGTCATATGCAGAATTTAGAGGGTCGAATTCAGTTGATTAAAGATTGAATGCATGTTCTAGATATGAAGGGAGAGGAGCATGATTTATTAAGGGAAGAACAAGAAGAGATGTATTCTTTATCATCAAATTTATCTGCTTTATCTAAATTAAATAATAGTATGCAGTGGCAGAAATCTCTCCTTCTTTGGTTGAAGGAAAGTGATACTAATTCAAAATAAAATCACGACATTATGGCATCCAAAAGGTGCTCCAACCCTATTAATTCTTTCAATGTTAACATTTTCAGGATAATTTTAAATCTTCTTTAGAACCTCGACCATGTATTTCTAATTCATGTTTAAATCCCTTGGTGTTGGAAGGGGCGCACGTCATTAGACCCTTCTCCTTGGAATAAATAAACAATGTTGTGTGGGACTGTGACAGTTTTAAGAGTCTTGGACCGGATGGTATCAATATTGGTTTTGTAAAGGATTTTTAGTACGTTTTGAAGGATGACCTTTACCGTTTTTTCAATGAGTTTCATCACAATAGTAAATTAACTAAGCGTTTGAACACTAGTTTTATTTCTTTGATTTTGAAAATTGACAGTCCTAGGCATTTATCAGATTTTCACCCTACTGCGTTGATGGGGTGTTTATACAAAATCATGTCGAAGGTTCGAGCTAGCAGGCTCCTTAGTGTTGTATCAGAATCTCAATCAGCTTTTATCAAAGAGAGGCAAATTTTAGATGGGATCCTAATTTCCAATGAGTTAGTTCATGACGATCATCATTTCAAAAAAGGTTTATTTTTGTTCAAGGTTGATTTCGAGAAAGGTTATGACTCGGTGGACTGGGGTTACTTGGAAGAAGTCATGATTAAAATGAGGTTTTCGACTTTTAGGCGAAAATGGATCCTAGAATGCGTCACTACAACTTCATCTTCAGTTCTTGTTAATGGAAGTCCAACTAATGAATTCAAGTTTGAGAGGGGTTTGAGACAAGACAACCCTCTTTCTCCGTTTCTTTTTCATTTGGAGGCTGAGGGGTTGAGTGTTTTATGTAACAGCTCGTTTTTCGCTAGAATTATTTTAATCATTTATTATGTGTGTTTATATGTGCTTGTATGTGATTATTTATATGTGTGTATTTTACTCGGGATTAGTGGATTTTGGTCATTTAGTGACGAAGGGTAAATTGGTCCTTTTGTTACGAGAGTTATTTTTAGTGTTTAAAGTGGGAATGATTATTTTTTTACTAAGTTACTAGTGAGTTGGGGGTAATTATTTAAGAGACGGCAATTATTCGTTGTTTTGACGGTTTGAGTATGTAGTAACTTTGGTGAAATTAGTTGGTACGAATATTGAGCACATTTTGTGTAGTGACTATATAAACACTAGTCTTATGAGAAAATTAGGTCATTACATTCATTCACTCATTTTTACAAAACATTTTGAGAGAGAGGTGGAGAGAGAAAGTGAATCAAGAGAATGGATAGAAGAGGAGCTAGAGAGAGAAAGCTTGGGATTGGAGGCTAAGAGCTAAATTGAAGCTAGGGTTTGGATTCTTGAAGATTAAAGGTAAGGGAGATAGTCTCTTTTCACTAATTAAGCTATAATCACTTATTTTCAATTATGGGTTTAAGTGCATTTGTGATAATTGTGACTTTTTGTGGTTTTGAATGATAAAATTCGTGTTCTTATTTCATGTAAAATTATGGGTATGATAAACTTCATGAAATTGTTGTGTTAATAGCTTAAACTTTATAGTTGTTGTCGTTATTGAGTTGTTTTGATAATTTTTTACTATTTGAGTGAAAATCATGAATTGGAGTGTGATTGTTGCTGAAACATGTTTGAATTCACTTCATTAATCTTTGTTGATGTTTGTATGTTGGTGGAATTTGAATTGGTAAGGTTGCTTTGAAGTTTGAATGAAAAATGAGAAAAATGTTGGTTTTTGGTGAAAATGAGCTAGATGATGATTTTGAGATGAATTGGTGTTATAATGTGTTGTTTGTTGTTGCTTTGAATGCCTTTTTATGTTTGTAATCAAGTGTATAAGTTTTGGGGTGAAGGGGTTCAAAAATGGGATTTTGGGGTGAAAAATTGAGGGTTTCCCTAGAGCAGGGCTGCCTATTCTGGTGCAGCTCGTCTGGCGAGCCCAGGGCAAGTTACCCAGTCCAGCACCCATGTTTTGGGTCGTTCTGGACATTCCGAGTCGATCCGGGCGGTTCCAAACTGATTCTTTTGATGTATTTAAATGTATTTGAACTTTCTAAACCTTTGGAAACATCAAATGAATTGGATTGAACTTGGTTTTGCACAATTGTATCATACTTTTGAAAATGACTCAAGAACATGAGAATGTGAGATTTTCCGAAAACTCGTTTTCTCAAGGGAAAAGGGTAGGGCTAGGGTTGTTTACTCAAGAATCATCAAATGAATTGGATTGAACTTGGTTTTGCACAATCATATCATACTTTTGAAAATGACTCAAGAAAATGAGATTTTCCAAAAACTCGTTTTCTCAAGGGAAAAGGGTAGGGCTAGGGTTGTTTACTCTAGTTATAATTTATAAAAGTGTTTTGGATGGGAATCGTGGACTTTAACTCGGTTTTGCTTTGAAAACATGAATTCTTTGAAAAACGGCAAAACGATACGAACTTTGTGAAACTTTGGGATTAATGTGAATTGACCTATGAAACGTATATGTATACGCTACTGCACTCATATGTGACTTTTGTGTATACTTAGTTGAGGCATTCGAACTTGTTTAGTTTGCTTTGTTGAATAACTTAGAAAATGATAGAAATGAGACGAACTTAGGTGAATTTTGGGATTTATCGGTATTAGCCTATGAAACGTATATGTATATGATATTGCACTCATATTTGATTTGTGCATATACTCGGTTGAGGGGCTGAACTTGTTTACTTTGATTTTGGAGAATTTGTCGGAAAGTGCTAGTTTTCATAAACTTAGACAAACTTTGTCAAACTAATGTTTTATCGCCGGATAACTCATAGGAGCCTTTGAATTCATGTTAGTATGATTTAATGTGAATGAATTGTTAAGGATTGAGTGCTTAAATTGATTAACGTCATGATGTGGATAGTTGTCGGTCTTTTATGTAAAATGTGATTGTGAAACTTTATCGTTTCCTTGAGGTGTTAATTGTTGATGATGATTATTATGATGATTCTTTTGGTGAATTTAATTTGATGATTTGGTGATGACTCTTGTTGAATATGACTTGTGAATTATGAGGTGAACATGTTTCTTTTTTGTGATGACTATTTGATGAATGTTTGGTGATAAATATGATTATGTTTTGGTGTTGATTATGATGATGATTATGTTGATGTTGATAATGATTCTTTTGGTGATTGTAAATTGATGAATTGATGATGACTTGTTGATTGTATGGATGTAAGTATTTGATAATGCAATTGTTGATAAATAACATAATTGGTGATGATTATTATGTTAATATAGTTTGGTGAGTTATGCATTGTCGAGTCCTTACTTGAAGTCCATGCATTCATAAGTCATGTTAAGGTGTTCTGAAGAATGTAATTTGAAATTCTAGCATGTTAGCTTTCAGATGTTTTATACAATGTTTCAACACCAGACACAAAACGTATGTTGAGATTAATGTTTAAACATCATGCTAATAATAACAAACATAACAAGGTAAAAGTAAAAGACAAAATGTAAAAGGCACAGGAGATTTGTTAACCCCGTTCGGTGACAAACACACATACTATGGGGGCTACCAAGCCAGGAAGGAAATCCACTAGTGTAGTCCTTGTTCTAAGTTCTCAGTAAACTCCAAGTTTACAACTTATAACCTAAGACCTACTCGTACTGACTTCAACCTAGGAACTCCTAGATCTGATATCCCATCTTACTTCCACTCAATCACACACCCTGTGATTATATGATTACAAACACAATGATGAAGTTACCTTCAAACACAAACTAACTTCGTGCTTCAAAACTTAGGAGTAGTATACACACTTACAACTCAATAACACAGTCCTATACCTATATCAAGGTGATACAAGAAATGCTCACAATTCTCAATGGCTCAAAACCCTAAAAAGCACTGATATAGAATGACGGCTTGAACCATGAATTAGGTTTTGCGTCCTTGTATAAATACTTTGAAGCAGTACAGGCTGAATAGACTTATTTGGCTTCAGAAAACACTCCAGATCCAAGAGCTGATCCGCTTCACAAGAATCAGGAACAAACACATCGTTTCCTAAAATGTCGGAACATCTTTAGGAACAACAAATACACATCTAAAGTTTCCTAAAATATTGTCACTACTTTAGAAATAATCACACAATTGATTCTGGACAAAAAGCACGCGTCTTGGCAAACAAGTAAATAGGCGTGGATTCCTTAAATAGATAAAGCGCGCGTTAAACATTGCACATAAACAGGGTACACTGAATCGTACCAACATGTTAAAAGATTGTGTCCAACATCTTGCTTGTATTTGTTTTAGCAATAATTAGGCCAATACACAAATATTCAACATAATTGGTGATGTTTATTACATAGCTTTTGCAGAACATAATTGGTGATGTTTATTATGTTGGTGGATTCATTAACGGTAAAATTATCTCCAAAATCCTATGGTACCACATGCATGTAGATGAGTCTAGAACATTGCATGCATTTAATAATTGGTGAGTCAAGTCTTATGTGAATCGGTGTATATGTGCCTTGGTGGACTTTTGTTGATGGTTGTGAATATTTGAACTAGGCTCTAATTGTATGCTTTACTTGATTGTATGTATGTACTTAATGGTCTACGATGATGTTTGTTATTCTCGGTGATGCTTATATACTTGGTGAATTTATTTGACGATAATTATCTTGGTAATAGTAATAAGGTGAGAATTATATATATATATATATATATATATGATTTGGCGATTCCATGATAATGACGATTCCTTTGCCTATATTTTTGAAATGATGAATTGTATTTGTCGAGTTGATTAGGAAAGAGTTGATACGATTTATATGATTGATGTGAATTATATGAATTGTATGCAATAGAGAAAATATGTGTTTTATGTAAGATGAATAAAGTTGTATGTATGCTCATACCTCTTAAATGTTAAGTTAGTATAGTTTGATAATTAAGTTGAATAGGGAATGAGGTAAGAAATTCTTATATTGATTGATGTTGTTAAGTGATGTACTTTGTTGATGACTTGATTAGAGATTGAATATGCTTACTATACTATGATAGAAGTGTGATAACATGATGTGTATGTAATGGGGGATAATATTCATGTGGAGTTAGTATTCTAGGAATGTTGGGTATGTATATTTGCTATGAATGAATCCTTCAATGCTTATGTTTGATTATGCTTTAATTGTGAGATGTGAACTAACCCTCAGTTGTCGTTTGGTTGACCGCCTACCTTATTCGTATGGATGGGTAGACGGCGTGCAGAAGTAATTGCTTTGCATTGGTGAATTGCCTGAGGGAAAGCTCGGAGCTTCCTCGTTTACCGTTTTATCGGAGCTAGTGTGTTGGCTCTGATTAGGGTGTCTTTCTATTTGGAGTCTTATGACTATTTGATGGTTATTACTCAGTTGTTGAGTTCAGATGTTATATTTGATGATGTAGTATGATTTTATGACATGGCTACTTAGAGATGTTTTACTAAATGTAGTTGTGGTGATGTTTTTATTCCACTTTGATGTTTTGCGAAAACTATTAATTATGCATGCGTGATGATTTATTGAGGAAGTAACATCTAGATTCTTGATATGCTCATAATTTAGGGGTGTTCAAAACCGAACCAATCCAATAGAAAAACCGCAACCGAACCAGTCCAAACTGAAACCACAAAAAACCACATTTGGTTCGGATGTATTCAGATCATTTTTTTACTCAACCACATGGTTTGGTTTGGTTTGCAGTTTTGATTTTACCAACCAAACCAAATCGCAATATAAGAAAAACACTAATTAAACATATATGGGTTAAATATGTTTTTAGTCCTTACATTTTGCGCCCCTTTGAAGAATAGTTCCTACATTTCATTAAATGTTTTTAAAATCCTTGCATTTTATCTCCGTTATCAAAATTAGTCCATGTTGTTAATTTTCTAACGGAATGCTGATGTGGCAATTATTGAGTCCCAAAATGTCATGACTATTCTTCAAAGTTATGCAAAATGTAGGGACAAAAAACATATTTAACCCTAAAATAATTGGGACCCACTAACCGCCACATCAACATTCTGTTAGAGAATTAACTGCAGGGGCTAATTTTGATAACGGAGATAAAATATGAGGATTTTAAAAACATTTAATGAAATTTAGGGACTATTCTTCAAAGGGGCGCAAAATGTAAGGACTAAAAATATATTTAACCCAATATATATCACCTAGACCAATACTCATTGAAACTCAATGGAAACTTTAATAAAATGACATACTTTTTCTCTTGTTAAGTTTCTTTGCTTTGTTTTTTTCAAAAATATATTTATATGCTACTTGAACTCATAGATAATGATAAAAAAATTTGTCCTTCGTATTTCTTACAAAGTTGGATTACTTTACGTTTTAATTTGATCTGGAACGTTGTTGGATGAAAATAAAATTGTAATGTTCGATGAAATTTAAAACATTGCTAAAATATGTTGTGTTTTAGCTTTTTAATTTGATTTTAATGTTGGAAGAAAATTATTGTTTAAGAAAAACCGCATCAACCGATCCAATCCAAACCGCATTGGTTTGGTTTGGTTCGAGTTTTATTTTAAAAGTCAACCGAACCAAACCAAACTGCATACTTTTTTATCTTGCGGTTCAGATGACTTTTAGCCTCAAACCCGAACCAAACCGCACCACGAACACCCCTAGGTCGTATCATTAGCGTACTTTATCGCTTTTAGAGTTTAGCGTGTTACATTTTAATGAATGCAACTATTGACGTTGTCCTCTATTCTGGTTTTGGTATAGGTTCATAGGGTATTCTATCTGTTACGCATCTTCAATTTGTTGATGGTACCTTACCGGTGGGGAATAAAAGTTAGGCAAATGTTATGAGTTAAAAATTTGTTCTTATGTTATTTGAAGCTTTGTCTGGCCTTAAAATTAATTATCATAAGAGTATGTTGTTTGGATTTAATGTTAGTACTTCTTGGCTTCATGAAGCGGCAATGGTGTTGAATTGTAATCATGGCTGCTTACCATTCATGTACTTTGGTCTTCCTATTGTTGGAGATGCTCGTTAGCTCCGTTTTTGGTACCCCCTAGTGGAACGAGCAACAAGTAGGATGTCTGGTTTGGAAAAGTCGCAATTTATCTATGGGAGGTCGATTGATGCTTCTGAAATCTGTCTTGTCCTCATGTATCATTTCTATCCTTTAATATATTTGTAATGCTTTTATTTTTATTTTTTTATTTTTTTTTTGGGGGGGGGGATGATAATAGGAAAAACACTTGGATTAAATAGGATACTATTTGTTCCAGAAAAAAAAGTGGTGTGTGGGTTCGAAGGTTGGAGGACTTTAATTTAGCAATATTAGGTAAATGGTATTGGAGGAAAGGGGGAGTCTGTGGCATATGGTCTTACATGCTCGTTATGGGGAAGATGGGGGTAGGTTGCAGTTAGGGGGTGGAGGTGGAGGTGGATCGATTTGGTGGCAACAATTGAACTCTATTGTGGAGGATGGCTGGCTAACAACATAGTTAGGGAGGTGGGTGATGGGTCTTCCACTCTTTTTTGGAAGGACCATTGGTTAGGTGGAAACCTATTGTCATTAATATTTTACAGGTTGTTTGATCTCGCAAAGAATAAATTGGTTTCGGTTGCTGCCATGTTCTATCAAGGTCGGAGGGAATTTGGGGAAGCTTGGAAATGGCGCCGTAAGCTGCTTGCGTGGGAGGAGGAGTTGTTAAGGGAGTGTGTCGATCTTTTGTCTTTGGTTGCTTTATAGGGTGATAAGACGGATAAGTTGATCTGGAGATTTCATTCCTCTAACTATTACACTGTGAGTAGCGCTTAAGAGTTGTTGATCAAGGCTGTAGATCATGACGCGGTGGTCAATTATTACAATGATTTCCATTTTATCCTTTGGTTAAAGGAGGTTCCGTTAAAAGTATTGTTGTTTGCTTGACATTTGCTTCAGAATCAGATTCCTACTAAAGATAATTTAGTGTCTCGTCAAGTGTTCTCCGTTAACGATCAACTATTAAATTGACTAGATTGGAGTATATGCAAGTCCATAAGAGTCAATAATGCACATATTTTCTTCTCAAACAAGTCCATAAGCCACACTACTTTATTTTTGGATTAAATATGTTTTTGGTTCTTATTAATATACAAATTTTTCATTAAGTCCTAAAAAAAAGTTTAGTCCCCAGATTTTTTTCATAACCACTTTTAGTCCTTATTTTTTAGTCAACTCATATCCAACCATCATATTTTTAATGAAATTTTTCAGAACGGTGGTGCTATATACCACAAATCAAAAGCAACGAAAACCACGAAATGTGTACGTGGCAACATGAAAAGAGCTCACATCACATTTTTTTTAAATGTTGTTTGATGGAAAACATGGGTGGGTGGTTAGGTGATTCTTAATATTCGTTGATGCATGCTTGGTTGGAATAGGCATTTACCTTTTCATAAATGGATAGAATTATGATAATCTCTCCCAAAAATGGTTTTGTTAAAAAGTTTTAATTTTTTTTAGAAATATTCTCATAATATTCTACACTTTTTTGAAAAATTTCATTAAAAATATATGAAGGCGACATGAGTTGATCAAATAGTGTGGCCCAAAAATGGAGATGAAAAAGTTTTGTTATATGTTGACTGTTGAAAAATATAATACTTTTTTCTTCTTCCCATTTATGTTTTGCTTTTAATTTCCATTTCTTTTTCAAAGAAATGCTTTCTTTTATGTTTTTATATTTATGTTTTTGTATTTGAAAAATGGGATGTATAAGATTAAGAGTTAATGAATGAAATGTTTAATTTATTCCCAAGTTACTTAAAAATGGTTACCTTCTTTAGCGACATGTGTTGGTGTTTAGTTAATACCGACACGACACATATGATTACAATCAATTACTTTCACTTTCTTAATTTATGATCGATGTTAATGTGTCCGTATCTAATGTATGTATCTATGCCGGTATCAAAAACTAACTCACAAATAATAATATCACATCACTTGTAATCATGTCACAATTTAGTTCAATGAGAGACTCTAAGCACTTATTGTATCATGGAACTTTTTTTTAGTGGAAAACATTTTATCATGAACCGTTTTTTAGTGGAAAACTTTGCCATGAAGCTGCAATCTACATCACTTTACCAAATTGACATCTCTTTTATCCATGGCCATAGCTATATTTACAGATCTTGCAAAAATAAGTGAACACGAATGAAAGTATAGCCTTTTGTTCTGGATATTCCTTTCCTCTCATTTTTGCAACTTGCAGTTTGAGAGTAATGATTTGTAAGGGCTTAATGAATCCATATAACATAAAACATTCAACAAAAGGGCTTAATGAAATATAGGTTTTTTTTTTTATCATGTGTAAATTTGCACATGTTAAGAAGATTAAAATAGTAACTTTGACTTGGAACTTATGTTTTTTATATTAAATATGTAACTTTTAGTCAATAATTGTTGGTTTTCAATTTAAAAGTCACTACTTTTAGTTACCTTAACATGCAATATTGCATATGTTAGACAAACCCTGAAATATATAGTTGCTAATTTGGTTATATGTTGGACGTTGAATGGTGACAAATTTTGTTGCGAATATATGCCTCCTAAATTTCAAGTTCTACATTTTATTCAGTCTTCTTATATGCCTCCTAAATTGCCTCTTAGGATTATAAAATTTTAAAAAAAAATTACGTTTTTATTTTATTGAGGGTCTATTTTACTATGAGAGTTGAGTCTTCTATTTTATAAGAACGGCTCTGGTGATTGCTATCTATTAATTTCACAAGACCAAAATGAAATAAGAGCAGTCATTTCAAACTTAATTATCCATCACTTTCAACTTGTTGAAATTTGAGGTTTAACTCATTCATACAAAACTGGTTCATAAGGTGAGGAGTGTCTCCTCTTTATAAACTATTATCAAGAGACTTATCTATCAAATGTGGGACTTGGATTATTCAAATACACCCCCCTCACGCCTAACACTCTTTGGACTTGGTGCGTGGATAAGTAGGTGGCCTTTAAATTCGACAAGCTCTGATACCATACCATGTTGAAATTTATGGTCTAACTCATCCTTACAAAACCGGTTTATAAGGTGATGAGTGCCTCCTCTTTATAAACTATTATCAAGAGACTTATCTATCCGATGTGTGACTTGAGTTTTTTCCAATACAACTTAATTAGAAAACATATATAAATAAATAACTTCAAGTTTTTATTTGGTTATTTTTACCAATTAATATTTTTAATTGTTATTTGTGTTAAATTATTTTTTGAAACATAAAAATTTATATGTTAAATATTATTTAAAACATTAAAAAAAATGTTAAATATTAATTTGAATACATATATGAAATTATATTTGGAGTCATTTCCCTTAAAAAAAAAAAAAAAAAAAAGTAAATAATTTATAAAT
>Ga0228711_1011014_pt1 | contig 11672 bp, 9 predicted proteins | sample MedpolnodulmetaG_2_FD_177996 | JGI IMG/M metagenome (GOLD analysis project Ga0228711, IMG submission 177996) | Root nodule microbial communities from Medicago polymorpha collected in Santa Monica, California, United States - brown nodules | ecosystem: Host-associated > Plants > Roots > Nodule...
AAAGAAATTTGTGGTTGTGTTCAAAGGACTTCTTACGGGCTTCCATGTGCATGCGAAATTGCTACTAAAATCCTTGAAGACAAGCCAATTTTATTGGATGAGATACACCACCATTGGCTTAGGTTACTTATGGGCGAAGAAAGTAATGAAGATGGTTTTTCTGTCGAGGATGAGTTGAAGGGTATTCAAGAACGTCTCAAGAAACTCCCTTTCCAAATAAAGCTTGAAGTCAAAGAGGTTTTGCGACAGTTAGCATTTCCTGAAACCACCATGATGTCTCCACCACCACGAAAAGTACCAACCAAGAGAGCCAAGAAAAAAGTGGACATTGCAAGGTCTAAAGGAAAAATTACATCGACTAGTCGAATCCCTTCTTCGTGGGAGGTTGTTGATTCTCAAAATCCGGATAGTCAACCATCACCATCACCAACAACTTCATCATTTAAAAGAAAAAAAGGTTCTCGTCTTGGTAAAACACCACTTTCCCCACTTCCACCACCTACTCGGTATCCAAAGCCTAAGCCTATTCCGGTTATGAGGCCTATTGATTATATGCCATGCTTCATGCTTCCATTTATTGAAAAAGTGGTGGATGTTATAGGCGATGGACATTGTGGATTTCGGGCTATAGCCAAGTTTATGAGATTGACCGAACAAAGTCATATCATGATTCGTACACATCTTATTCAAGAGTTGAAAGATCATAGAGATGATTATGTTGAAGTATATGCGAATGAGGATCGTTATAACTACATTTTAAATGCCTTACATCCTCCCATAAATATGGGAGGTTGTGCACATCTTGTTGATAAATGGTTCATTGCTCCCGACATGGGACACATTGTTGCTAATTATTATAAAAGGTGTGTGGTCGTGTTGACAACTCTTGGAAGATCGGAATCTTTTTTCCCACTAAGAGGGCCACCACCGTCGGTAAGCAAAAAACTCACAACATGTGTCTTGGGATAATTCCGAATCATTTCGTGCTTATTTATTTGAAGAATGGTTGTCCACTACCTCAATCATTTATGGAGTGGCACAATCACAAGAAAGAAGATGCGGTAACTTTGGAAAATGACTATTTGGATCAACATGAGTTGTTCCGAAAGCTCATGGTTATTGAAGGTGGAAACAAACCGCCACAACCACAAAAGGAGTCAAACAAAGCGGCGTCTATTTTGTTGGACACTCTCGAAAAACCAAAGCAACAATTTGAAGTTATTGCGGAAGATGAGGAAGATTCTATTTCACTTGATCTTCCCCAATCACTTGGTCTTTAATGAGTGATTTTTTTGTCAGTGTTAGTCATTTTTTTGGTAGAAATTACACGACGTATATTTTGGGGTCGAAATTGTGATGCCAATTTTTTGTGGCTATAAGTAACATTATGTAATTTATATTGAAATATATGATCAAAGTAGTGATATTTGTACATCTCTTTCTTACGATTTTCATGGCAACTTTGTTTTTCTCTTTCATGATTGGTAAAAATATAATGTGAGTATAAGAGAGAAAATTGTAAAAAATTGTTAAAAAATGGCTGTGCAAATATCATTTGTCTTTTTGTTTTGTTTTTAAATGACAAATAAGTTCAGTGTGAAAGAAAGAAAAAACTACTACATGCATAAATAACAGTGATAGTGATAAGTGATGTCGGGAAAAAAAACAAAGGGTGGGATGGGAGAGCGCGAATGAAAGCTGGACTCGTTCCCTTTCTCGTCACACAATCTAATAAGACGAAGCAATCACCAATAATAATTCAATTCAATTCTTCATTCACATGTAACAAAACAAAACCCCTTTTCTTCACTTTCTCAATTTTCCATTCGCCATGGCGTTGAGAACCGGTAACACAAAACTCTCCTTTGAGCTTCTCCGCCGCACTCCTTCCATCGAAGAACAAGAATCTCTCCTCAACCGTTCCAAATCCGATCCCGATCGCAAAAAGCGTAAACATAGAAGAAAAAAGAAGCTTCTCGACCCCGTCGCCAATTCCGTTCATCCGCACCTGGATACTAAATCGCCGATCCAAAACGGAATAGCATGTAACGGTAACGGTTTCGGTTTCGAGCTTGATTCGATGAGATACTCCGCTACAGGAGGTAGCGTTGTATGTGAGGAATTGACTGAACCGAGTGTCTGTTCTACGTTTCCGACGAGTGTTCGTTGTTCTGTTGAAGGGTTTAATTTCGGTGAATTGAGGCAGAGGAATGTCAATGGTGGAAGTTCTGAGGATTTAGTTGCTTCGCTCATTCGTGATGACGATAGTATTGGGAAGGAGAAGGAGGATTGTGTCAAGCAAATGAGTCCCATGGAGAAACCGACCAAAATCGAATCGGAAAGGGAAAGGAGCGTTCTTACGAAATCAGAAACTGTTGAATCTGTGGATTGGAAGCGGATTATGGAAGAAGATCCTAATTGTGAGCACTCAATTCTCTTTGCTCTGCTTTGCATGCGTCATAGCTTCAAGTTCTTTCTGCAACGAACAATGAAGCACTGACACAGACACCTGTAAAAATTTGAAAAAAGTGAATTTATTGAATGTAATCAATCACTGTGTCTGTGTCCGACATCTCAATGTCGGACAGTGAACAAACCTTCTATCAGAAGTGTCGGTTGCTAAGTAAGAAATTATTGAAAACATGTTAAGAAATTTGAACCTATAAAAACTTGTGCATGTATGCTAATTATTTTACAAAATTACCATGCAGCCAATGGTTCAATACTTGTTTACACTGAATCCGAATTCTGTTGTAGCTTGCAAGTCTGGTTTTACTTACGGTGTTCTAGTTCATGCTTGCTTCAAACTAGCTACTATCTAGCTTTGCATATTTTCTTAGATTGCATAGGCTTGGTAATCCAACTAAAATGTGTTGCTTGTTTTCTGATTATGCACCAGCAGCTCATTTATGAATCAATACTAGTAAAATGGTCTCTGTGATTTCTTTATGCAAAGCAATTTTTATGACTCAATTATCTTATTTTGTCATTTCATTTTACTCATGTTGTTTGTGCTTTTTGGCTTAATTACATTTGTGGTATGTTTTGATGTCAGATGTGTTCAAAGTAGATAAGTCTCCTGTAGCATATTTCTTGGAGGAAATGTACAATGGAAATTCTTTACGAAGCACAACTACTCTCGGCAATGAAATTGAACGAGAGAAAGTTTACGATACTATCTTCCGCTTGCCATGGAGATGCGAATTGGTACATTTCTTTTTCTCAAATAAAAGGAAAAATAAATAAAAATGATTTCAGGTTATATTCGTGTTATATCATCTATGGACCCCTTCTTTTTATTTAGTTTCCTGTACTTTTCCTCCACAATAGTCAAAATAAATTCAGGATCAGATGTTTAGGGGAAAAGAAGTAAAACGTAAACATTCCACTTAATGCATAATAGCTAACTTATATTTTCATATTTCTAACGAGGCATTCTACATTCTGTATTATGGTATCTTAAACATGAAATGCAATTGCAGCTTATAGATGTTGGCTTCTTTGTCTGCTTCGATTCATTTCTTTCATTATTAACTATTATGCCAACGAGGATCTTGATGACCATTTGGAGGCTTCTAAAGACAAGGTTTTCTCCTTTCTTAATTTTTCTTTCCTTGTAATAAAATGCTAGTTGGGCATAATGTGAGGGTTTAGGTGATAGATGAATCTCACAGCATCAGTTTCTTTAATTTAGACTTGCATTTAAGCTGTGTTCATCGAGTACAATCTTACTAGTGCTTTAGATATTATTGTAAATCTTGCAACGTTGTAACCAAGTGGTTTTTCTTGAACATGTCATCACAAATTAGGCTGTTAGTTCAATCTATGCGATACAGATTTAGCTGTTAATTCTCTCCCAAAATAAAATAAAAATATTAGCTGTTAATTTATATACAAACTGAGTTAGTTAATGATTCTCTTTTATCTGATAAGTCTCTCAATAATACATGTTCTTGTGCTTTGATTTGTATATTCCCTTAACCTGTCCAGTTAGTATTCTGTTATTAAAATTTGTGACAGTCTATCATGGTTTTCAGTGTTACAATATATATGACCTAATCATGCTTGTGACAGACAGTTCAAGAGGCTCTCTACAATGGAATTGTCAGACTTGGGTTGTTTTATTATTATGAGCTTTGGAGTTATTCTTTTGCAGAGAACAGGTATAGTGATTCTCTACTCCCCCTGATTATATGTTATATCATTCTTTTTAGTTTTGATCGGGTTCCATGTTATACTAATTCTGTTCTATTCCCTCTTTCAAACTTGATTTCTCAGATATCAGCTTAATATATCATATGATCCGTGGTCAAGGAACGATAAAATTATATGTGGTCTACAATGTTTTAGAGGTGAGCATGAATTAATTTGTTAATCTGGATTATGGGACTATTAGTTCTCCACATTGCAAAATTTAACCACAAATCTACAATGTATATTAATGGTATTGAGTTTATGTGAGCAAGATCTTCGAGTGACAAAGGGAATTTTTTAGTATATGCAACAAAATTTTAAAATTTACATGTAAATCATGAAACTCTGACATTTGATGAGATCAAAATTTGCTGTATCTGAAAATCATTATTAGTAACAATATACATCTCCCGCTTGTTTAGTTTGTCATCACGCCCATTTTATGCCGTAGCCTTGTCAGTTTTGATCATATAAACTATAAAGTAGCAAACCTGAATTAGTGACAAAAAGAAAGGGATGATTCATATTGCCTTAGGATTTGGGACAAACCCAAACCCGAAGGGTAATTTAACTACATGAATGGATGATATAAATAATCTTGAGGTAGTTTTCTGTAACATCCATATGTGTATTTAGTGGCCTTTTGGTGTTTAAACAGTTCCGTTCATGAGTACTGAAATTGTAATCTATACAACTAGAGATTTTACTTTGGTTACCTACTTTCTGTTAATTTCATAGGTGTCAACAATCATAATATCCCATAATATCCATAATGAGACTTATATTGTATGCTTGTAGCTGATAATTGAAACTCTTGCAGATATTCGATAAATTATGTCAAAGTTTTAATGGGGATGTGTTGCAAACATCATTTCATTCTGCCGAAGGACTTGCAAGTTGTCCCCCAGAAAATATGAGATTCTGGCTTTGGAGATTTGTTTGTGACCAAGCTTTAGCTGTGGTAGCTTCAAATATCCTTTCTCATTGGGATGATTTTTCTCCCCTGTTTGGATAACTATTTTCTTATGTAAAAACAAAAGAACTCCAGGGTCAGTGATTTGGTTCCTTAACTAGTCTTACTTGTTCATTCTTTTATCTTATTAGCTCAGGCAATCACTTTATCAACATGTATTGTTGCCCACAACAATGCATTGTTAGCTTTGCTGGTGTCAAATAATTTTGCTGAGATTAAAAGCAACGTGTTTAAACGATACAGCAAGGATAATGTTCAAAGTTTGGTTTACTTTGGTAAGTTATTTTTCTTACTATAGTTTGTGTTCTTTGATTTCAGCTTAATACATTCAAACATGGAAAACAGCTTATGCGATTTGTTACGGCCTCATTATCATATTACTATTTGATGCCGGCGAAGTGAAGTTACTTTCATGTTTGTACGCCAAACTTGCGTGTTTTTCTTTTGAATCCTATTATTTGAGTCTAACGAGTAGAGCCTAGACTTTGCTTTTGCCTTCTTTGGCACCTTCGCTCCTGTGCTGTTTAGTATCAGGAATTTTTTTGCTTTGTTGTTTGACTCCTTTTATTTTCATTGTATAATTCATGTTTGAAACAAAGTATACTTTTGCAGAATCAGAAAGGGAGTGCAAAGTCCCTTTTATTTTCATTGTATAATTCATGTTTGAAACAAAGTATACTTTTGCAGAATCAGAAAGGGAGTGCAAAGTCTTTTAATGGAATGACAGTTTTGTTCCAATAAAGGAGGGGCCTTGGCGCAACGGTAAAGTTGTTGTCACGTGACTGAAAGGTCACGGGTTCAAGTCCTGGAAACAGCCTCTTGTGTAAAAAACAGGGTAAGGCTGCGTACAATACACCAAAATGGTGGGACCCCTTCCTGGACCCTGTGTATGTGGGAGCTTTAGTGCACTGGACTGCCCTTTTTATTTGACAGTTTTATTCCAATATATGGACACTTGGGAATGTTATTGTATTTCATTCTATATAATTTTTATGTTTGTTCATCAGTCATGGAATTACTATAACTATAAATAATGAGGGTTAATAAGGAAAAACATTAATTTACGCCCAGCCACTTGAGGATTGGAATTGTCTTTCACACAACCAAAAATTCAAATCGAGTTTGTCTTTCTGTCATACCAAACATGTTTGTGCAGAGTTTATTTGTCTTCCTTTTGTCGAGGAAGAGACAAATGAAATGAATGGCACTTTAGATAACTTGCAAACATTCTGATGGTGTAGACTTCTTTGTTTAGTGAAAGTGCTTCTAATATTAAATTCACACACACAAATTCCATTTTTTTGTTGAAATGGGCTAAATGACCAAGTGTTTACTAGGATATTTGTTCTGCGTTTGTCATTTAATATAAGTTTGTTTTTTACTTTGTCTGTAATAACTTGTTCATATTTTTTATGTTCTCCGATTTCTTTTGGTGGCAAGCAGATTCTGTGGAGAGGTTTCACATTTCAGCATTTATCTTATTCGTTTTGGCTCAGAATATTCTTGAGGCAGAAGGCCCCTGGTTTGAAAGCTTTCTTACTGTAAGATTTGGAAATGTTTTAGCTCCTGCAATTTATTGAAGAAGTTTAGTTTGTTACGTTGAATCAATTCCTCTTCTTGCCCTAGTCTTGCTCCTGACATATATTTTGTTTGGTGCAGAATATTCTCTTGGTGTATGTATGTGAAATGGTTATTGATATTATCAAGCATTCATTCATTGCTAAATTCAATGACATTAAGCCCATTGCATATTCTGAGTTCCTTGAAGACCTGTGTAAACAGGTATTTCATTTGATTTATGTAGATACTATGAATGCAGTATGATTAGTTGTTTTGAAAGGTATAGACGGCTGGAACCACTTTGATAGGAAAATTTGGCATCTTCATTCGAATTGCTACTTAGAGCTGAGCTGATAACCTTTTTGGGTTTTTGAGCAACACACCTGAATGCACCAAGATCTTCCACAAATCTATTTCAAATGCCTTTTGGAATTATTTGCAACAATAATCTTTATTGTCCAGCTTTTTATATTAGAAAAAAATGTCCTTTTTTCTTAATTCATTTAAGTCTCTTTGTCTTTGATTTTATTGAGTCATCCCCTGCCCATATAGTTTATTTCCATTAAAAATTGAATTTATGTTACTATGTAGCAGTTTTTTATACAATATTACACATTAATACACACATGTGTAGTGTCAAAACAAAATTATGGCATTTAGTGGACACCTGAGAAAGGTACTGTTGGTGTGACTAGAATTCTGGATCTTTATATTATGACTAGAATTTTCACTTTATTTTGAATTTTCACTCTGTTAAGAATATAAACCTAACCTTGAAGTTTCACTTTATGCAGACTCTAAATTTGCAAACCGAAGGTGTAAAGAAAAACCTAACCTTTGTCCCCCTTGCTCCGGCGTGTGTGGTAAGCATTGATGAGTTTCATATGCTCATTTAATTTTTCTGGTTTTTTGGCATCTGATTTAATGTCTGTATATTGTTTTTCCTTTTATTACTTGTTCTTAGGTTATTCGAGTGCTAACCCCAGTATATGGTGCAAACCTTCCTCAAAATCCTCTTCCATGGAGAATTTTCTGGATTATGCTTTTTTTAGCAATGACCTATGTTATGCTCACAAGCCTCAAGGTTCTCATGGGCATGGGCCTACAGAAACATGCCACTTGGTATATCAATCGCTGCCGAAGGAGGAAGCACCACCTTCATGCAGATTAGTTTAGGAGGTCAGCTATTGATGTCTTGAGTTAGTAAGCTTTGCTGCCCAAGGAGTCCTACGCATGTGCCTGAAGAAAATTTACTTGCATGGGCCCGAATAACACTTACGTGTATGGAAACTTATCTGAAATGCCATGACTCTTGGATTATCATTGGCGAATGGCACATACGAGAACAACTTTATCTATCTGTTGATATACATGAAGACAAGCCTGGAGATGGTTTCTCCTTCCAATTTTGATAGCAAGATATAGGTTGATGATTACACAATAAGGATAGAAGTTTTTTTTTTTTTTTGACAGAATAAGTATAGAAAGTTATAGGCTGCATAGTTGTCATTGTCATGGGTTGTAATCAAGCCTCCCTTTCCCAGGCTAATTATAACTTGAAAAAACCACATCATATTTTTTCTTTTTATAACACAATTTACTTCCCATTCTTCCTTAAAGACGTGTTGGTCCCAAGTCAAATGTGCCATGCAAGTTGTGTTGCACAACAGATTCCAATAAAGGCAGAAATGCACAAAACGAATTCTAATTACCACTGGAGAATGATTCGAATCAGTCCATTTCTCTAGTGCTGGTTTTTCTTGAAAGCGATTTAATGGAGAAAGAAAGCAGAGAAGAGAGAAGACGCTTGAGACAGCCCAACTTGCTTGCTTGACTGTGTAAGTCGCTAACCACTTATTTGAAATTTATTTGCATAAAACTTGTTCACTACAAGTTGCATAAAGCATAAATCAAAATAAGCTAAGATGAGCACCTTTATTTTCTCTCCTATTTTTTACTATAACGATACAAGTACAAAAAAAGTGTGAAATTATTCTTGAAAATTATTGTATGCTATTGGTTGGAGACACAGAGGAACTTTCTTGGTGACTGTGATCCCAAATTTCTCAGTCATGTCTATGTCTTGAAGAGATGCGCCATTTGTAGGTAGCTTCCAATCAAACCAGTACAAAAGATTGGCAAGCATATACTCGGTGGAAGCAAGCCCAAAAGCCATACCAGGGCATTTTCTTCTCCCAGAACCGAACGGGATAAATTGAAAGTTTTGACCATTGAAATCAACCTTGGTGTTTTCAAATCTCTCAGGTAGAAACTCTTCTGGCATTTCCCAAAAATCAGGGTCCCTGTGGATCGCCCATGCGTTGACATATACAATTGTTTTATCAGGAATATCATACCCTCCGAGTTTAACACTAGATGTTGTTTTTCTAGGAGCCAAAAGAGGACCAGCTGGATGCATCCTCAAAGTTTCTTTGATTACACATTTCATGTACTCCATTTGATTGACATGGCTGTCCTCTATTTTTGATTTATTCCCAACAATCCTTCTTACCTCTTCCTGTGCTTTCTTCATTATGGCTGGATTTTTTACAAGCTCTGTCATTGCCCATTCTACTGTAGCTGAAGTTGTGTCACTTCCTGCTAAAAACATGTCCTGAAATTATGGAAACAAAACAGTCACAATCGCAGTTCCAAATATTTGAATATAAATTGTCGATGGATTTGCTTTTCTATGATGAGATAGGGAAAGAAGAAAAACCATTAGCAGTGCTTTTAAGTCATTCTGTGTGAGGTCGAACTCTGAACGACCATCATCCTGAAGTTGAAGGAGAATGTCGAGGAAATCTTTCTTGTTGGGGTCCCTCCCAGCCATCTTATGCTCTACAATTACACTATCAAAGAAATCATTCATTTCTTCAAAAGTGGCCTTAAAATTTTTAATTTGGCCAGTGAGAACATCAACCCAACCCAACAAAGGAAACAAATCTCCTATACTAAGATCTAAAACTTGAGCCATTATCCTCCTGCCAAGTTCTCCAAATCTGTAGCCATGACCATCATACTTCCTTCCAAATATACACCTACAGATTATGTTGTTTGCAGTTTCAATCAACATCTCACCAAGGTTCACACTGTGACAACAACCATCACTCAAACTCATAGCTTTATGTATCTTATCAACCAATGCCGCAGTTTCCTCTTCTCTAATAAACTGTATTGATTGCACCCTTTTCTGACTCAACAATTCAACCACACACAGTTTCCTCTTCTGTCTCCATGTATCACCATAAGATGCAAACGCAATGTCCTTACATCCATAGAGTAAGTTTTTTGTTGATGTCATGCATGGTCGGCTCGCAAAAACCGTGTCATGTGTTTGCATGACTTCCTTAGCCATATGTACTGAGGAAACCACCAACACAGGAAGCTGACCAAGATGCAACATCATTAGAGGACCATACTTTTGTGAGAGGGATTGAAAAGAGCGATGAGGAAGTGTTCCTAGTTGAAGGTAGTTGCCAATTATTGGCAATCTAGGTGGGGATGGAGGTAGGTTTAATTTGTTTCTTCTTTTAAGCTTGAACACCAGCAGCATGCTGATGAAGGAAAGAAACGTGAAAAGGGTGGCATTTAGATCGTGTGGCATTTTCTTTAGAAATGAATATGGTAGATTTTGAAACATTCTTCCTTCCAACATGTTGATTGATACAAAATATTTATGTTTTGATTATGTATTTTGTTTAATGTATTTGTTGTTGGTTTGTTTATGCGTGTGTTTAAATACTGAGAAATTAATTTCGCGCTATAAGAAACAACATAAAAATAAAAATAAAAGATACGTGTTGGATTTAGGTGGTACTGGTAGTGGTGGCATGTGTGTCTGATCAGACCCATATATTACCAAATAAATCGGCATGGCTTGGATTGGAATCATGGATCGATGTTAGAAGAATGATATACTTGAACCAAAAAAGAAAAAGAAAAAGGAATGATATACTAGATCCTACATGAAAAAGAAAATAATAAGATGTACAAATTGCTGTTTTAAATCGGTGTGTCGGCAGATTTCTCTCATATATCAATCCTTAGTTATTTTATTTTTTTCTAATAATTCCTTAGTTATATGTTGAGTTTTGACTCAAATTTTGTGTTTCTGGTGGAGCTGAAATCGTGACACGATTTTACAACTATGACGCGATTTTTTAGATAGAATCTGGAGGAAGCTGATGGAAGCCAAATCTCAACATGATTTTGGGATAAGCGTGCAATACAGTACTGTGTACGAGCTTTATTGTTGCACGATTATGGCAAATTTTTACACGATTTTGCCTGTATCTGAACAATATATAAGCCCCCTATGACCCATTTGTTGGGTAAGCTTGGTGAATCTCATGGAAACCAAAGGAGGAAACTTTAAGGGTATTTAGATATTAAAGGCTGAGGGTCTTTGGGTGAGGTTCAAAGCTTCAAGATGTGAATCTTGAAAAATCAGAAGAAGGGGCTCATGCGAGAGGGTTAGTGCATTTTGAGGAGAGATTCATGATGTTGGAAAACACATCAAAGAAGATTCACTAACATAAACAATATAGCAAATTTGTTTAAGGTATAACTGAAATATTGAAAAATCCAACCTAAAACTTCATATCCCCTTTATATCCTGTTATTGATTTAAGAATTAAATATTAACAAAAGCTTGTGAAATTAGTTGTATTCCTTCCTCTTCAATCATATTTGGTCGTGATTCCTCCACCTTGACATATGGGCGTAGATGATTTTTTCCATGCCTAGTACACTATGCATGTTTGAGAACATCATAGTACATTTTATATTTCATGTTACTGAGTTTTTTTTCTCGTTATATTAGGGTGATGTTTTTAAGTTTAGGTTGACATTGAAAAGTTGAGAAGTATGTCCAAACTACTCGTCAACAGTCCAGAGCTTCTTCGTTTCCGAATCGCAGTTAGAGTCGTAAATTAGAAGTTGT
>Ga0228711_1011016_pt1 | contig 11671 bp, 9 predicted proteins | sample MedpolnodulmetaG_2_FD_177996 | JGI IMG/M metagenome (GOLD analysis project Ga0228711, IMG submission 177996) | Root nodule microbial communities from Medicago polymorpha collected in Santa Monica, California, United States - brown nodules | ecosystem: Host-associated > Plants > Roots > Nodule...
TGTGAAAGAATTTGAAAGCATTGGATGCTTGTTCTATCAAGAGCGTTGACAAAGGACAATTGTACGAATTGTACAACCACTTCCTCCACTACTCTGTTCGTGTCTCTGCAACAAGACAAGAATAACAGCTCTGCCTGCAGAAATGTTCCTTCATACTAGGAATGCATTTGAAATTGATCCTTCATAGGACAATAACCATATCAGGCAAAAGATCATTGGTGAGTTTAATCAAAGCTTCAAACGACTCTTTATTGTGCTGGCAACTTTCCAACATATCTCTCACACCTCTATATAAAGGAGTGAAGACTTACTAGTTGGATAATACAGACACACACAAAAGCAAGACTCATACAACAATTCAAAGTCCAAAACTCTGTTATTGTTCTGCATCTAAAGTCACTTAGAATTTCTTATCAAAGTTCATATTTTAGAAATTCTAAAGTCTTAAAAGTCTGTATCTAATTTGTATTGTGAACACCATTGATTGTATATCAAGTGTTCAAACTTAAACAAACTTCTTTGTAATTCTGTTTGATTAGAAGTCTCTTGCTTGTGTGCTTGAGCAATAGAAGTCTCTTGCAGTTGTACTTGAGCATTGGAAGTCTCTTGACTGTGTTCAGGAGCATAGGAAATCTCTTGCAGTTGTGCTTGAGTACTTTGAAGTCTCATGCTAGTTGTAGCATTGAGCAGTTGTAATTTGATGTTACATCTTAGTGAACTCTCCTTGGAAGTGCAAGGGGGACAAGACTACTTCCGGTTTGTGGGAGGAACCTGTATATCTGCTCTCTCTCTCTCTCTCTCTCTCTCTCTCTCTCTCTCTCTCTTTGTTTTTATCCGCTGCATTTAAATTCTGATTATCACTTCAGAAGCTGAACTCTATCTGCTTATGAACAGTGACTTTAGTAGGAGAAAACAAAGAAAAAGCAAACACAATTCAACCCCTCCTTCTTGTGTTTTTCTCACCTTCACAACCTTCTTATTTGATTTTGCAGTACTTCATCATAACAATAAGCGATCCACCATCCTTTCTTTCATTGTTATATTTAATAAACCTTCCAGCATACCCCTCCCACAAAGTACAGTTAATCGAAATGTCGCTAGGAAAAAAGAAAAGTAACACCTTTATAGTTTAGTGACAACAGAAAATAATACATAAACTTTACAAAGAACTAATAAAGTATGAAAAACAAATATATAGATTTAATGAAAACAACGTATAGATTCATTGGTATAATTTGTAAGGAGTTTGTTAGAAACCTCAGATCTTTCATTGTAAAGTTAACTTGTAGTTTCTTTCCCGTTCCTTCTGTAAGCTAGCAGTAACCCATGTCTTGAACATGTCCAATAGCATCTAAAAAAACATCATATGAGTATTACATACCTGTAAGTATTTATAGTGAAAAAAACAAAAGTGTCAACGAACTCACGAACTAATAAGTCAGCCCTCCATTTTCCAACCAATATCTCAGCAAAGGGTTTGAATTTGACTGCAGCAGTAGCTCCTCCAGTCCATTTAAGTTTGTACTTGTGATCGGAAGCTTTGAAAGCTAAATCATTGTTTAATACAATAAAGTTGCTTAACGTGTAAGTAGTGTTCTCTTCTATGATTTTGTCATAAGAAGCTTTGTATGCAGTAGGGATTATCACTTGAATATCATTCCCCTATGTCATGAAAGATATGTAAGTATATACATAAACTAAAACTCAAAAGAGTCTAAATATACCAACAAAGGTAGTATTAACCTTTTGATCAACAATGACAATCTCCAAGTGCTCTTTTCCATCTGTAATCACAGTCCATTTATCCTTAACCTTTACAGCTAGTTTCCAAAAATCTTTATTGTCCGTAATATCGGCAATGAATTCAAAAGGTCTTTCCATCTCTTCAGCTAAGATAAACACAAAGTGATTAAAAAAAAAATTAGAAAGAACAGTTATGATGAATCAAAAACCATGTTAAGTTTAAAGTTTAATAAAAAAAGTTTGTCACACAATGGTAGACGTGACCAGAAATATAAACCTTCATAACAAAAATTACCAAAAAGTTGACCAACAGGAAATAGTTGAAACCAAAAGAGGAAGTTATACTAAGAGATCTCAGAAATATACACAACAACCTTTTGTAACATCTGAATGAGACATCTCTTTGAAACCAAAACTTGGTAGATCCATCTGTTTAAACCCAAATCCTAAAAGAAATGTTTCATTATACTAAGATTTCGAACATATTTGTTAGGAAGAATCAAGAAAGAAGGGAGTTTGTAAACAGATGGATCTGAACAATATAACCTAGATTATTTTATATTAACTTCACAATAAAAGTATTGAAATTTAAGGATGATCATGAAAAAAGGATAAATTTGAGAAACGATTTACCAGCCATTGTAGAGAGAGAACGATTGAGTTGAGTTAGAAGTTTGAAGATTCTGAAAAGTTGGAGTGGTATAATGGTTAGGTTATAGTACAACTATTGAAAGTAGTGTTACATATTACTGATTGGTTGTGTGACAAAAGAGGATTTGAAGCAAAAGGTGGCTTTATGTTTTCCCTCTCAAAGTTCTGGTTGGAGTGTAACGTGGTTTTAGAATGACATAGCCAAAAATGAGAAACCAGGTAATTTTATTAGTTGGATGACATCGTATAAGTTAATTGTGGTCATATAGTTAGGTAAAGTAAATTGTAGACATGTTTTGCCCTCAATTTAGTGATTTGTCAAGCAAGCAGCGTGGGGTAATGTGGGGATTTCCACAGCATCTTCCCTTCTTATATTAAGAGAGATTTGTACAAACATGACCCGAGTAGCCCTTCCTAGCCATATATATTTACCATGGCTTCCTAGATGATTAAGAAGATGAAAATTGATGCAAAAGTTATATATTTTTTAAAATGGTAACAACCTTCATGCTGTTGTTATCATTTTGTCCTGCACTATATCAAAAATTCCAACGGTTATATATATATATATATATATATGATATTACATTCTTAACTTGGAACCGGAGTTCTTTATTCTCCCAAGCTTCATAAGTGCATTATACACATCCATATTTTAAAATCTGAATGTGTAAAAATTCAGAAAACACATTGTACCATATGAGGGTCCAAACTTTTAATAGGGTGTTTTCGAGTTCTAAAATCCGGATGTATAAAATGGACATTTTGCACATTTGGATTTTAAAATCTTGATGCCTAAAAATCGAGAAAATGCATTTTGCCACAATGTGTCTAAGGTTTTGATGATAACAATGTATAAAAGAATGATTGGGTGCTCTAATGTGTGTTCAAGTGCAGGATTATATAATTAAATCCTGACTGAAGTCAACTTGTTGTCTCTGAAACATCAAGATCTGAACACAAAGGAATGCATTTGGTACTTAAGAACAAACTCTGATGACTGAAACTATGATATGAAGAAAGGTCAACAAAAGTCAAAGCTCTGATCATAATAAGCATCAAGCCTTAAGAACTCCTATGGAAATAGACTTTGATGGAAACAGATTCTGAAGGAAACACATTTTGATGGACACGTCACAGTCAACACTCTGATGAACTCTGATCATTTTTGTAGTCTTCTGAAGAGATGCCACATTCAAGCTCTAATTGTAAAGTTCATCTTCTTCTTGACCACGTGCAGAAACACACAAAGTTTTTGAAAGACAATGAGAATACAACAGATCATTTCAAAAGAAGCAAAGGAAATCTCTAGTACTATTCAACAAAATCAGCCATTAGATGCAAAACATTCAAACTGATCAAAGTTTCTCAATGAAGATTAATGCTTTGGCACATCTTCAAACAACAACTCTATTCTCTTCTCATATTTAAGGACCTTGAGCATTTAAATAAAATAATAAAAAATTAAGTGTTAGAAGTTCACGAAATTTAATTGTGCCAAAACTCAGATAAATTCTAATTTTGCACAAACACTTAGAATTTTTTTTACAAACTTTCAGTCTTAGAATTTCTTATAAGTGCCAGAAGTTCATTGAACTTTAAGTTAGTCTATCACTCTCTAAGTATCAAAGTGTAAACACCAATCAAATTTATTTATAAACTCTTATTGAAGAAGTCCTAAAGGTGAGGCAAGGAAATCCTAGACATATGTGTCTAAGTAATTGTAATCTTGTGTGATTATAATGGAAAATCTCTTGAAAGTGAAAGAGGATTAGACTAACCTCAGAGTGTGGAATGAACGAGGATAATTGTTTGTGTTGCTCTCTTCTCTGTTTATCTTTCCCTGCTCTGCTTTTTTTTTTTTGGTGGTGGTCGGGGTTTGAACCTCAGACCTTGCATATATTATGCATTGTCCATACCAACTGAGCTAAGCTCACAAGGACTTGCTCTGCTTTGTTTAACAATGTAACAAAAGATTTTCAAAAGAAGCCAACACAATTCAACCTCACTTCTTATATTTTTCTCACCTTCACGAAGGCAGGGGCGGATCCATGCAATGGCTATGAGGGGCTAAAGCTCCACATGCCATTTTCCTATTATATATATATATTATAAAAAAGAGTAATAGTGATTTTGGTCATTGAATGTGTAATAAGTAGTCATAATAGTCTCTCAATGTATTAAAATTCTAAAATAGTCTCTGATTTTGTACTTTGTTAGTCATAATAATCCCTGAAGTGACAATAAGTAAGTATATTGAAGGGTTAATATGTCAATATTAACGTTAGAGACTATTTTGACTAACGAAATGTACAATCAGAGATAATTTAAAATTTTGATACATTGAAGGACTATTTTAGCCCCACATGTATCAAATGTTTAGATCCGCCCTGCACGAAGGGTATAAGTTGTGTTTGGATTCTAAAATCCAGATGCGTAAAATGGACTCTTTACACTTTAAAATCAAGAGTGGTGAATTTTGCAAAAACAAAATTAGTTTAGGGGAGGGCAAGAACTTTAAGAGGTGGAAAAAGAATTTCACAACACTTTCATTATGATTTAAAGCCCATTTTTCTATATTATGTCCTATTTTATTTCCACCTCTCTTAACCCAAATTAGGAGGAACTTTTTCCACCCCAAAGAGTACATACATCTGAAAGAGAAAAAACATTATTTTTTGGTTGTTCGTATGTGTATTTTCGAACAAAACAGTGTTTTTCGTGTTCAAATGCATATTTTCGAAATTATAGGTGGGTTTTTTAAGAATTTGATGTTGATAAAGTTGTTCGCAAAAAAAAGTGTATAGATCCTAAGGGTGTTTAAGGTAAGGGAAGCATTTTGAAAAAGAAAAAAAAATATGAAGTGGAAAGAATCGATGCCTCTTGGGGTGGGGGGTGGGTTATTTTACGAGAAAATAAAAACTCAAATCATATTGATGATAATTTTGGACGGCTTTGATGAATTCGTCAAATATAATACATGTTCGTAAGTTGGCAATGACCAATAATATGAGATTGTTGTTCCAATACATCCTAGTCCTCATCCACTATTTTTGTAGATGTTATTTGGGGTGGCTTCCGGAAGTCAGATCCATTTTCCATTGTTTTTTTATCAAGTAGAATAATTGTTAGAAATTTACTTTTAAAGTTTTTGAGGGATTTAAGATTTGAACCTCGACCCTTATATATAAAATATGATATTCTTACTAACTGAGTTATGTTTACGGAGACCATTTTCCATTGCTTCTGTTTGTGCTTAGATAAGATTTGTATTTGATCATATACATCAGAGCCCAACAAGTTAATTGAATATACATCAAGTAACATTTATCAAACAAAAAAGAAATGTAAGTCAAGTAAAATATGGTAACGTATATTGATAAATATTCCTAAAAAAAAAGTATATTGATAAATATTTTTTGCATGAAAACATTTGATAGAATTAAAGATGTTGATCCATAGCTTTAAAAACCTTAAACCTTTATTTCACTATAATAACTTATATCTATCTCTAAACAACTTAGAGAAAATATTTCAGCAATTCATATCCCGTAGCACTCACATAACCAGACATATATATACACAAAAATAGATCCTGCATTAAAATCTGCAACTGATACACTTAAAAACTATCATCAACACAATTTTCACCTCCTTTCCCAAAAAAAAAAACACAATTTTCACTTTATTTAGTTAACCAACAAACACCATAACTTATCATCAGTGAATAATTCAACATTCTAATGAGCATGTTACTAGTTCTTGATCCTTGGACTCTTTCTTGTCATCTATTGAACAATTTTGATTCTTGTCAATCTTGTGTGCCTTCTCTTCAGGTGGTATCTGTGGCATTTTCATTAGCTTAAGTAAAGCCTTAATCCACACAAACATAGAACTTCCCAAACTAACCCAAGATATAGCTTTACCAACATCATGAGTGTAAATCTGACCAGAAAAACACCAACTTAAAAGCAATACATTTCCATTAAAGAATAAGGAAATAAGTGCTTCAACCAGTTTCAATACTATGTCTTGAGAAGAAACTGGCCTAAGTAAAGGAGGTTCATAAAAGGTTGAATTTTCCAACTCTGAATTTGTCATAGGGAAAAGAAAATCCAACCCTTTGAGTTTAATCTTACGATCATGTATCCACTCAATTAAACGATTGATCAATTTCGAGACAACTAAATGTAGCAATCCAATAACAATGTTGAAGAAACCAGTTTTCAAAATTTCAACATTGAATTTGATCACTGTTTCCCAATACCAATCTAGTGGGCTGCGAGTTGCACCCCAGTAAACTAAAGAGGGTACTCCAATACCAACAAAGATTCCAAAATGAGCATGACACTCAAGTGCAAATTTGAAGTATAAACTTAGTGGAATACTTAGACCCCATGACCATTGTTCATTGACGAAGCTACTAGAGAGTGAGGAGGAGCCTTCATTCATGAAAGCAAGGATACATATTGAGAGGAAATGAATGAACTTTTCAATATCAGGCCCTTGAAAACCCATATTGGTTGGTAAGAGGAAGGAAAATGTTGTTTTGGTGGTGGATCATTTGAAGAAATGCTGAGGCAAAATAGGGTTATTTATAGAACTTGAGAAACTTCCTGGAAATTTCCATTTTTCATCAACACTTGTAAACTGTTATCAATGTAGAAACAATAATGTACCTGCAATTCCTTTATGTATGTCCATCACAAATTAGCTTCTTGGAGTATTGATGCTTTCTATTGATAAGTGAGCAAGAAACTTCAGAGAACTTTCTTGATGCTTATTTAGTGTAAAAAAAATAGTGATTATAATTTTACTTATAGGTCAATGTTGCAGTGGATCGTAAATTTTGTTGATTAAATCAATACAGCAGGAAAGTTCTTATAAGCTCATGTTTTAAATTTTAGCTTATTTTCACTACTTTCTCAAAAAAAAAAATGGTGTAACCAGTCTATACTCCGCGTGCAACTAAAGCGATTAATCTCTCGAGTCTTGTAGGACACAAATGAAATAACAAACTATCCCTAAGAGTTTTAACGTTGCTGCATTTCCAAGTTCATATTAGAACTTGAGATATTGGTTAAACTATAACATAAGAGACATATGTCATTTCATCTGAATGCACTCTTATATTTTAAAAGAAAAGAAAACACGTTTTACCCTTCCTTTCCCTTAAATAGAAGTACACAACATGCATGTGTAAAATTAACATTGTTGGGCAGGGAACGGGTACGATGGTGGGGTTATATTATATATTAAAAGTACGAGAGGCTATAGATTTCGATAAATGTTATCAGCCATTAATTCATTTGTGGAGGCATTCTAGAGGTAATGCTGTAATGGTGCTGGGGACTTTCTTGATGCAAATTTTTCCAGCAGGTCACTATTGCCTGCCAGTGGAGGAATAGATAGAAATTCATATGGGGTTGCTCTTCTGTTGGAAGAGTAATGGGTTCTTCACTGGGCTTTAGAAAAGGTCAGATTTCATGTGATAATTGAATAAGAATTCATCTTAGGACCATTGGAAACATACTTGATCTAAGTTTATGATTAGCATTATGTAGTTGGCTAAGTAGAAGCATCGCGCTACCTTTAGATGACTTCAAACTAAATGTCTACCTAATTAACTTCACAAAATCATACTTATCAAGCGATCACGTAAACGAAGAACACTTTCCAGCTTTAACTGGGCCAAAATTATAACCTCTAGATCTAGCTTAATTCTTTGTATAATTTGCTTGAGATTATTATAATAACTTGGAAACACATGTGTATTCTACTTTAATAATAATGAAAAAGAAAAAAACTCATGGTTGAACTCAAACCAAACCCCAGCTTACTATGCCTGGATTTCAGGAGGAGTCATTTCTATCAATAAAATCCCGTTCACGTTAACAAATTAAAATAACAACAAAGGAAGCATATAATACAGAACTAAAACCAAATGTCCAATTGATAATAAAAACTTGTTTGATAAACACAGCTCTGTAATCGATGTTAAGCACATCTAAAATATAACATTCTTGATGAACTTATATCCCAACAACCATAACCTATAATACATCACCCATTTTGTTCACACAACTTGAATTTTAACAGAGATCATTCTCAAGTGAAAGCTTCCCAAACGAGAAATCATTTTCCATCTCCTGGACCACCAAAGAGATAACCCAAAGATGAGCCGCCACCAGGTGCAGCATGAACCTTGGTTGAGGGTCGGTCCTGCAGTCAAATAAAAAAAACAATCAAATCAAAATATAGGTTAAAAGCAACAATAAGATATCAATGTTTCATTTATTTCTTGAGGTTGTTTTGGAAGTATTGTCCTAATCTAATGTATGTGCAACTTGCAAGATATCATTTTCTACTATAACAAAAATAACAACAAAATATTGTTCCATCATGTTAAATGCCAGTCACCTACATGCACGGCTGAATTCAGTTTACAAAACAATAGAGATGCCCTATCACCGACATACAAGTTATTGTGGTAATTTTGATACTACAGTTTAAACAAGGTCAAGAATCAATATCAACTGACCGGAAGATAACCTTAAGCATGAAGTATGAACATACATAGACTAGTGCTGATAGTCTGATATACAGGTCACATTTATTGAATAGGTTGATCAATAATATTTTCAAATTTAGGTATTGAAGAATCTAACTCTTGATCATGATTTTTTTCTCCTTCAAATATTTGATAATCTCTGCACTTTTACATACATTGGTACAACTAACTAGATTGAGACAACCAAATCTAATTCCATTTTGAATTTCAACACATGTGGTGGCAAGTGAAAAAAAATGGTCTAGACAAGTTCACTGCAACAAAAAATACTACAAAATAGACTCGGGACAGGGTCAAATATAATAAACTACCATGCCTATAAGTGTGCAGGGACCAGATTTTATCCCTCATAGTGAATTTTTCATATTCATGTTGTAAAGCAGTTCAGGCTTTAAATATCAGTCTAACAACACTTAACTTAGAAAAATAGAAATTATATATAACAAGCACAATTAGTACCGTGATGAAGTTGCCTGTGTTCAGACCATCAATAGAATTACTATTGATGCCAGCAGGCTTGCTTGGGTCTATAGCTTTAGGAGCAGCTGCAGGTTTTGAAGGGGGTGCATTATTTACAGGCTGCACTTCAGGCTGTGCAGTAGTTGCTGCCGGCTTTGGGGCCTCTCCACTGCCGAAAAGATAACCCAATGAACTTTGACCACCACCACTGCTATTTCCACGACCCATCACGTTCGATTGCTTTCTGGAAAATAGAATCTAGTCTTTGCCTTCAAACGGGTGAACAACATTACAAAAAGTTAGAATTATTATATTAAAATAAGTATAACAATAAAAGGGGGGAGACAAACTATGAGAAACAGCAAATATTTATTCAGACAACATTCAATGCAAAGTATACACTCAAAAGTAATTAAACGACTTTGCATTCGAACAACAAGCACATACTTTTCCATTTCCTTCTTACAAATGACACCTAGCATTCAGTTACACCTAAAATGTTTGGGAAAAAAATCATTAATAAAAATGACCAAGTCAAAATGAACAACATGATCCTCAAAGCTCGCTGACATACTGTTTCTATGTTTAACTGCCATGGATTTCTTTATCTAGTGGCTGATTGACCTAGTAATTTCATAGGCCTGTAACCGGGGTGTATAAGAGAAGACCCCATAAAGCCAAACCCAATGATAATGATAAAGGTCCAGACGAGTATGAGAGAGGAAAAGGAGGGAGGCATGCAGCCAGAGGGGGATGGTTAAGTGGAGATGGGGAGAGCCTGAGGTGCCACTAAGGGGTTGGGGAAGTGTCATGCGGGATTGCCGGTAATCATTTGGAAATGGAGTTTGATTATTAATAAAGGTTTTGACTTTGAGGGGGAGACGTGAGGGGGAAAGGAAATATTTGGGAATAGTTTAGGCAAGCCTGAGGTTCAGGGGAGGAATGCTTCCTCCATCGGCCTATTGAGATAGTAATCTCTTACTTCAACATATATCACATTGCTATCATGATTATATTCCACCTAAATACCTAAATCATTTAAAGATTTATCATAACCAACTATCAATCTACAGTAAAACAGAATAAACATTCATGTTTCTTTCAGTAATTATTTCTGATAAACATACATTTCGCTCATCCCCCTCCCTTCCTCTTCAATCATTACATACCCTACCCTTTCTTCCCATCCATCTTAATGGATTCAGAGTTATGCAAGATCTCTAGCTCACAATTTCTTCATACACTAACTAAACCTAACCATTGAAGCATTCATTTATCCAATCTTAATCATTTCCATTTAATTTTTTTCAATACTTCTTTCAGGAACCCTTACCCTCTCAAGTCTCTAAACGATTCAATGCATCATCATAACCAATCTATATAACCCAGTATCATCATCATCATTCACATTTCATATCATAAACACAAAGCAATGAATCAAATCAAATTAAATCCTAAATATTCATCGGCAAAATCACCAATTCACAAACAGAGATCATCGATTAAATTACAAAAACATAAAAACGAAAATTGAAAATAGATCTGAAGAAATGAGAATAATGGATCTCGAGTAAAAAAGCATAGATCAAAGGAATAAGAATGGCGTACAAGGAAACGGGGTTTCAGATCCAGCGAAATTTGAATGAAAATGGAATATAATGAACAATATATATAAACCCTAATTTCAAATGAATAAAGGGGAAAAAAGAGTTACCTGTGTGGATGGCTGTGAGAGAAGCAGATCTGGAAAACGCAAGGGACAGGGCAGAGTGGTTAGTGAGTGGTTTAACAAGAGCTGTATTTGCGTTATAAATAGTGCTTCTCACTTTTCAATATTTCTTATATCATTTTTATTTTTATATATAACTTTTTTAATTTAATAATAAAAAAACAAGCTTAATTATATTTTCGGTGCTCCATGTCTGGTGACCAAATCTTGTTCCCTCCTATTTTTGTTGATTTACTAGTGTGTAACCCATGTGATGCACGGAAGCACAACCATTGATCAATAATATCAAGGTTCACAGTTAGGTCTGCACAATGACTATGACAATTGTGTCCACATTAATATTTAACAACGTACAAATGTTAAAAAAAAAAAAAGAACGAGCACTGAGAGCATGAGAGACAGAGGGAGATTGAGTGACAGTAACCTTACGGCTTACCTAGGGCAACTATGCCAGAGTTTTTCGACAGCAGAGAGACATCATGGAGAGATTGGGGTCCAGCCAGAGTGGCAGAAATTGG
>Ga0228711_1011017_pt1 | contig 11669 bp, 4 predicted proteins | sample MedpolnodulmetaG_2_FD_177996 | JGI IMG/M metagenome (GOLD analysis project Ga0228711, IMG submission 177996) | Root nodule microbial communities from Medicago polymorpha collected in Santa Monica, California, United States - brown nodules | ecosystem: Host-associated > Plants > Roots > Nodule...
ATGTCTTCAATGGATTCAACTTGTTGCAATCTTGCAATGAATGACCGCACAGATTCTCCAGCTCGTTATAAGACAACAAATTATCATCAATAAATGCCGTTCTTTTTATGCTTTGTATCATCAATTTAGCAGCTTCTCTTTGTTTCTTCCTTTCCAAGCTACCATTGTTGCAACCAAACATATTACTTTGTGCATCCAATATGCTATCCACAACATGTTGCTTCTTAACCTTTTTTTCCACGGAATTCGGACACTTCTTCTCTTCAAATTCAAACTTCCTTTTAGTTCTTGCACTACAAGACATTGATCCACAAACTTTTGTGACATTTTCCTTTCCTTTGCTTATGTGACATACTTCTGTGATATTTTCTTCTTTGTTGTTTTGTCTCTCAGCTGCCCATCTTTCCTCCAAGGATTTCCACTTCATCTCAAATAGCTCACTTAATTTTTTTGCTATTCTTTGAATTGTATGGCTCATGTGATGCAACTTATTGGCATTGCAAAATATGATCCTAACATCACTTGCAAATTGATCGGTTGTGAGGTATAAACCCTTCTCCAGCTTCAACTTCACGGTCTCAAATTCCATTAATGCTTGACCTGTTTTTGGATTATTCAACAATCACAATAACAAGAATTAGAGGGTAATTGAATTTCATATTGTAGTGTGAAATAAAAACTAAAGTTCACAGTACCGAAACTATATATCTGTTATTTCGGTTATTTAAAATCACAATAGCAAGACTTACGAGGGTAATTTAATTTCATATTGTAGTGTGAAATAAAAACTAAAGTTCACAGTACCGAAAACATATATTTATAAGATAAATTCAATTTCAAATCAGTTATTTCGGTTAACAACTTGACAAATCAATCTCCCTTCATAAAATAAACCTTGACAATCTTTCAAAGTAATGAACAAAAACAAGCATTAAAATAATGAACATACCTGAAATATCATTAGAATCGCAACGAGCCAATCTCTTTGAATCCATTGCATCCTTGAAATCTTTTCCATCCGGATTTAACATTAGCCTTTGCAAAGTAACATAACACTGTTTTATCTTGAACCGGTCCATTATATAACCAAGAAACTTTTTCTCCGAGAGTACGTTAGACTGGGTTTGTCGAGTCTCCTTGTTGGAATGAGAAACAAAAACATCATTGATTGTGTTGTTTTTATGGGAGGTGTGTAGTGATGTAGCAGAGTTTGGTTTGAGTTTTTTGTGAAAAACTTCATAGAAAAATTGGTTTGACATTGTGCTGGACTGATTGTGTTATGTTTAACGCTCAATGAAAAATAATATATGTGATACTTTTTTGTATCGGGTTTTAGGGTTTTGTAAATAAAATAATAATAATGAAATAAAGCGAAATATTAGTCAAATAATTCCATTGGCTACTTTCTCATATTTTGGATCAAGATCCAAGTAGCCTTCTCTCATAAACTCACAGCCGTAGATTTCCACTCCTATCAACGGTTCCTATTTTGACTTCTTCTCATATTTTCCTCAAAAATCTTCAATATATTATATTTAAAAATTTAGCTAAAATTTTGGTTGTGTTGTTATTTTATCTCTTGTTTTATTTTTCTTTGTTTTGAATTACTTTATTTAATAAATATGACAAGATTAATGCTGAAAGGCACGACACAAATGCTATACAATTTACTAACGTGAATTTTTTTTATTTGGATTTTTATTTAGTTGTTAACTTTTGTATTTTATTTAAATGTTTTGGTAAACACATGAACATAAAAAAAATTTCATCTTTCAAAAAAAATTAGCAAATGTAAATTAAATATAAAGTTTGTTTTTATAAAAAAAAATTAACATTCAATAATTCACATTTTTTTTAGGGATTTTATAGAATAATATAACCAATTACTTTGTATTCGTTTATCATAATAACAATCACTTTTTTGAAAAAAATAATTTAATTTATTTAGATACAACTATATAAAATTCTTTTTGCACCATGGGACTATCAATTTAGGGAGCAAAATATATGTGTTGATTTTATGACTAAGAAGGATGCCCATTCCGCTTCTTCAGTTTACTGGGATCATCCGCCAGATGGCTTGGAGTCTCTCCTCCTGAGAGACAAACTAGCTTTGTAGTGTTTTAGTTTTTCCTTTATTTATTTTTTTTTGGTTTCTTTTTGCTTTGTTACTTTGTAACACCACCAAAAAATATAGAAAAAGAATTTTTGTTACAAAATTATCTTCACTTTTTGATACTCCGTTTATTTTTCTCTCTCTCTAAAAAATATATTTTTTTAAAAAGCTACTCTAATATGTTTTCATTTCAAATTGTTTTTAGATTTTTTGCTGATCCTGGTTTTAAAAAAAAAACTATAACAAACAGAGACAGTTCTCTTTAAAAGTGATTTTTTTTTAAGTTATAACAAACCTCGTAGGGTTTAAACAAATTTTGAAGTTATATCAGTTTGATCTGATCCACTAAATAGTTCATTTAAGCAATTTTTTTTTGAAAGGATGCAAAGAGTATCAAATCATTTCATTAAAAAGAAAAGAAGTACAAAAAAGAAAAGGGAGGCCAAACCAAAACCTTTTCAAAAGGTAACATAACGAAAGTTGGGCATACCCAACCTATTCCTATAGTACTCCCTCCTAACAAAGTCAGGGACGCTATCAAACCAAAATAACTCTAAGGAAGATAAAGATAAACCAAAATTCGCCAGACTATCCGCACAAATATTTCCTTCCCTGTAAACATGTGATGCACAAAATCTCATCCTATGGGTAGTATAAGTACAATTTTCCCACCTATTTCTTAGACTCCAAGGAACAACAGAGTTGGATTTGAAGGCAAGAATCATCAATTGAGAGTCAGACTCCAGCCAAACATTAGAGAATCTCATCAAGGTGGCAATTTCAATGGCATTCATTGCTGCAATTAATTCAGCGTAAAGAGCATTAGCATCACCAAGAAATTGAGAGAAGCTACCTAAACAAACACCATCAGAGTTCCTAAAAATTCCACCAGCTGCTGCTCTTGTAGGATTTTTGATAGAGGTACCATCGGTGTTCACCTTCACCCAAGAATGCATAGGAGGAGCCCAATTGACTTCTTTGATCAATGAAGCCCTAGGAGGCTTGATATTAACTTTGCAAGCTTTCAAGATGGTGAACTCTAACATATTGGAGGCCGCAATTTTAGAGCTAAGGTTCCCTGATAAAGAGTCTTTGGAAATTATCAAGTTAATAGCTGTTCTCCAAGAGTTTCATGCTCTTTACTTCTTAAAAAAAAATAAAAAAAATCATGCTCTTTATGTCCTCACCGTCAGTGAATTTCTGGTACGTAGTGTGATTTTTTAATAAACTATCAATTCATTCCTTAAGAGCATCCACAATGCAGACACCCATTTTTGAGTTCTTAAATGGGTCTTACGTGTAGATATCACTCATTTATAATTTTTTAATAATAGTACCTAATAAGCACTCAATCACTCCAATCCAGATCTCACACAAAGTTCTTAAATGAGACCCACTAATCAACTATCAATAACTTTATATCGTTATATTTCAATTTTTTAATATTAAAAGAGTGCGGGTCCCGCTTAAAAGTGGGGGTCTTAAGTAAGACCCATGTCTTATAAGACCCTGAAACCCTGAAAAAGATTCTCCCCATTGGGGTACCTAATAGGTAACGGGTCTTAAATAGTTAAGACTCTCCCAATAGAGATGGTCTAAGTTATCACACACTCTTTAATTTAGTCCATAAATTATATAATTATAGTAAGTAATTTGTTTGTATGTTTTAATAATATTGATGATACATGGTGCAATATGTTTGTATATTTTAAGTACTGCTTAGTATATTTGCATAGTTTATAGTGACTAAATTAATTGTTTCTTTATTCAAATCTCATATTGTTTTTCTCACGTTCATTTGCTCCTTTATTGTTTTTTGTGGCTGTGACTATATGGCATATATTCATTTTCTCTATGTTTTTGTGGAGTACCTTAAGAAGAGAAGGAGTTTTCTTTTTTGAAGGAAGACGAGCAAGGAGGTGTATGATTTTCATTTTTACGTATAGGTTTGTCTCAGTTTGATTATAGTACATTTCATGTTTCGTGTGTACCAGACAATTCTTTTAAAAAGAATGTAATGAAATGTATAGAAAAATTTGAAAATTTATGAATTGTTAAAATATAATTATGATATTTGGTTGAAACAAAAGCATTTAGAAAAATTATGAATTCTATTAGAATTTATAATTTTTTTAAATGCTTTTGTTTCAAAACCTGTATTTAGTAGATGTTGTTTGGCTAGTTCCTATTTATCTTTAACTATTGGTTTCAATTTACGAGGGAATTGAACATATTGAGAAATCAAGGTTCAACGGCAAACAGAAGATATCTCAAAATAATTACTTATTTTTCAGGTGGCTTCTAGGATGAACCATCCCTTTAATCCGATGTAAATTTTTCTCTATCCTTTTTTATTCTTCTTGATTTTTTCTTGATCTCTTGCCGATCTTTTTTATTCCCCCTTTGTATTCTTTGTACCAAAAATGTCATTCATGCAACAATAATTTACATAAGAACAAAAAACAAAGTGAGAAGTCTATGATTCATTATAATGTAACTTGGTGAAGCAAGCATATTGGATTTCTCTAATCATTTATTTGATTGGTTGTTTTATTTTTACATTTGCGACTTATTATGCGAGTCAATTTGCTGTTCTTATAAAGCCATTTTATTTTTACATTTGCGACTTATTATACGAGCCAATTTGTTGTTCTTATAAAGCCAATAATTCATAGATAAAGATATGGATTAAAAAATTGAGAATAATATTACATACGTTAGCGCAATAGAAAAAGCGGACAAACGGGCACGGGAGTGCCTGTCTGGGAGCTAGTATTAATAAAAAAATCTTTGTGAACGTGGGGAAGTTGGATACATAAGAGGATGCTAAAAGATAAAGGAGTAGTAATTAATTAAATAATTTTGCTTTTAATTATCACATGTGGTGGCTAAATCCCTTTTTATGTTTGGGAGTTATCACTTAATTTATTTTAGCTTCTGTATTTTAAGTGTGCCTGCATTATGGTTATATATCGCTTTTTTTCATTGTGAATCTGATGTAACAAACATTTCTTCTACCTTAGTTCATCTCTGGCACACATTGTGCTTGAGAGAGCAATTAATTTTGGTTAGTATATTTCATTTTAATTTCTTCAAATAAAATTTGAAAATATGTATAAATATTAAACAGTTCTGATTAAACCTAATCCTGCCTTTTTGAGGGTTTAAAAAATCTTTATGAAAAAAAATCCCTACAGAGATTCAAACCTACAACATATTGATTACTTCTAATCATTCTGACCACTACGGCACTGATGTTTTTAGTGAGATGATTGTGCTTCCACAACATGATATCCAATATTAAACACCTATTTAAAAAACCAATTAATCCCTTTTTCTTTATTTCCAAAATTGAATAGTTTCCAGAATTGAACATTTTTTTTCCTTTTTCCTTCGATCTCAGCCCAAAAGGCAGCGATTATCATCCCTTTCTTCTCCCCTTTTCCTTCGATTTCTCTTTAAAAATGTGATTGTGATGCAAATTTCGTTCATAACATATAAATGGTATGATCACTAAACTAATTTTGATATTAATGCTATTTTATTCATTTTGATAGGGTTTCAAAATTTGGGAATTTTATGATTTTTCTATTGTTTGTCAATCCTTGATTTCTCAAATTTTGTTTGGTTCGAATCCTTGACATTAGGGTTTGAAAATCTTTGATTATGATATGTGATTGTGTGAACTTTAGCTTTTTCTAGACTGAATGTAACTTGATTTATGATATTGAAAATGATTATAATTTGAATTATTCAATAGTATCATTTTAGTCTTTATTGAAATTTAATACAAAATACATTTATGCATGTCGACGAATAATAATATATCCAATTTGATGTTTATTTATGAAACAAACAAAAAAAACATGTGCATCGCACGAGTTGTAACACCCTAAACTCTTAATGTGATAAATTAGCAAATAATACAATTATATAAATGATCTAGATGCTACTTCTTCTATGAGTCCAAAACATGCATATTGATTTTTCTCAAAAACATCGCAGCGGAATAATATCAGACATCTCATCAACAGATAAATAAAAATCTCCAAGTAGCATGTAAAATACATCTCAAAGTACATCACCAAAATAATTATCCAATCTGAACATACTGAGTGATAAGTCTCAAAGATATAAAAAAAATGAACTACACCAGACTGACACCTAATCAGAGCCCTACAACTAAGACTCCAAAGCAAAAGACAAGGTAGCTCCAAAGCAAGCATCAAACAACTTACCAAACAAGCAAAACAACTAATCTTGCACACCGTCTACCCATTCATAAGAATAAGTTTGGCGGTCAACCAAACGACCACTGGGGGTAAGATAATATTGCAAAAATAAATATAATTAAACATAAGCATTCAAAGATTTCATGCATAACACATATACATACTAAACATTCCTAGAATACTAACTCGACGTGAACATTATCTTTAATTCAACGCAAATCATATCGTCCTACCTCTACATCAAGTATATTCATACTTTAAATCATCATCAAAACTCATCATTTAGAACATATATCAATATAAGAATTACTCACTTTATTCCTCACTTAACCTAATCAACTCAACAAATACAATTCATCATTTCAAAAGTATAAGCAAGGAAAATTATTGTCACCAAAGAGATCATCAAATCACATTCATATAAATCACACTTCATTATTTTCACCAAAATAAACATCGTCAATTAAATTCACCAAGTGTACAAGTATCACCAAGAATAGCAAACATCAACAAGTACACAATTCACTAAGTTCATCAATGCACATAAATCACCAAGGTTCACCAAGAATATAATCAAATATGACACATTTAACAACTTCACCAAATGTATGCAATGCGCCTAGACACGACTCTACATGCATGTGGTACCGGTCAACACCGAGGTCGTCACCTCAAGATACATCTGTATCATAATCGTCGTCATTTTGAATACAAAGTATTCGAATCGTCTTCATTGGATATAAATATCCTACTTGTCTTCATTGGATATAAATATCCTAACTGACACTTATGTTGCATGAACATATGACTCGATAATGCACATGTTCAACAACAAAATCGTCTTCATTTTTCATACATGCATTCATCACCAATATCGTCGTCATTTTGCATGTAATGATTCAACAACATAATTCAACATCATCATAATCAACACCAAAACATAATCATGTTTATCATCAAACATTCATCAAATAGTCAACACCAAAAAGAACACATTTACCTCATAATTCACAAATCATATTCAACAAGAGTCATTACCAAATCATCAAAGAATCATCATCAACAATTATCACCTCAAAGAAATAATAATATTTCAAAGTCACATCTCACCTAAAGAAAAACAACTATCTAATTCTTGACATTCAACGTATTAAACATCCAATCATCATCAATTCATCATCATTCTATCATATAAACATGAATACATTTCATTTACAAGTTTTGGAATCATAAAACTCATTTTCGGTAAAGTTAATCTATTTTCATAAAATCGCCTATTTTGACATTATCACACAATCCATCATATCTCAAGTGTATATATCTCCAATTCAATCATAAATCATCATATTATCATGTATATAAGTCATTTGCAAACTAGCAAGGCATATCTCAAAGTTTCACCAAAGTCCGTCTATGAAAAATCATAAGTTTCATCTATTTTTTGCCTTTTTATTGAAAACCAAGCTCCATGTTCTTAAAGTCCTTTAATAAACTTACATCCTCCATCTAAGTCCACCATTACAGTAGTCAAGTCAAAATATCACCATTTCTCTTAAGAAAAATCGTTGTCCGATTATTTCAAAACATGTTCATCTCTAATTTCAAGTTTTTTCTCAGTTTCACCAAGTCACTATAAGTCTAATCATATCATGTTCCAGTAAGAATTAAACTCAAAACAGCAAATTAGTATATTATTTTCAACTCAAACGTCTCTAGTTCAATCACCAAAACATAGTTTATTTCACATAATCACTTAAAACGACTTTTAGCTTAAAAATCCGTTTTTCTCCAATCCAATTCCACCCAAAACCATTTCTCAAAGCATCAAAATATTCATATTCACAATAACAACTTTATCAAGTAAAACATATGTTTCAAATCATCAACTCACCAAGTATCACAATTATTATTCGTTTTTCATACAAATTGCAAAACTTCACAACTTAAGCCAAACTTCACAACCAACATCATCATATCATTTAATATCATAACTCCACAAATATAAACTCATTTATACACGCTAATAACTTCCTTAAACCCAATATTAATTTTGATAAAGTTTCATAGTTCATAGAAAAAGTTGTGCTAAAATTTCATAAAAATTCATCGTGACCTACGTGTAGTAATTTGACCATAACTCAAAATCTAAAATCATTTGGAAATCAAACCAACGCCATTAGAAAGCTAACACATAAACCTACAACTTTCATGTTTATACTTAAGGCTAATTCTGCACCGATCAGTACCAGTTTTCATTTCAAAATCGGGTGCAGAGATGAAAAAGTAAAAAAAAACTTAACTTATTCAAACTTCACATTTATCATTTTCAAGTTCATGAATTCTCATCAACAACATATATCCAACAACATTTTCGTACCCGATCACATACAAACATAAACAATCATATACCAAGTGATTTGAATCATGTTTAAACAAAAATCATTAACATAAATCATGGTTTTGACACAATTGAGTAAAAATCACCAAAAACAACTTATTATGAACCAAAAGCATGAACATGAACATGTTAATTCACGAATTCTACGAAAATCCGTATACACTTGATTACTCACTAATTAGTAGCACGAATTTCACCAAAAAAATCATCAATTCAACAATTAATCATATGCTAGAAGAAGAAGAAAAGTGATTATGAGAATAAGTATCCAACCCCCTTACCTCAAAGTTTTACCAACACTAACTATGACTTCACTCTCCCCTTAGCTCTTGAATTTCACCTCTCCTAAGCCCTTGATCTTCTTTCCTCTAAGCTCTTCTCTTGCTTGCACTTTCTCTCTCTACCTCTCTATGTTTATGACAATCTGTGATAATAAGCAAAAACCTAGTTTTTCTCTTAAGAGGTATTCTTATATACACCACTAAATTCTCAAAAATTACTACACTCACTTTAACCGTTAAAACACCGGATAATTACTATCTCTAGATAATTACCCCAACTCACTAGTAACTTAGTAAAAATAACTATTTTCACTAAAACGCCAAAAATAATCTTTTTAATAAAATGACTAATTTACCCTTACTCACAAAATGACCAAAATACCCCTGAGTCTAAAATGATTAAAATACCATTCTAAGCCGAAAATCCACTAATCCCAAATAAAATACATGCAGAGACAAATAATCACACACAGGAACATATAAACACACATAATAAATAATAAAATAATTCTAGCGAAAAACAGACTGTTACACGAGTCGGGGTCTAGTTTATGCTAAATTGAAAATAAATTTTAACCTGGTAAAAAAAAGGTTAAAATAAAATTAATCTGGGAGGGACACACATGCATAAAAACAAAATAAATATATAATATTATTCAAATATGAATTAAGATTAAATAAGTAAATTCATCAAAACTTTGTCAAAAAAACTAAATTTTATTTTTTGAAAGAAAATATACTTATAGCATTTCATTAATAATAAGTTGTTCAATACAACGAGGTACAATATAATAGTGGGACTAGCAAATAATGTGGCAACCCCCTGCTAAAGTATGAGCTACCTCATTTGCTTATCACTTATTAAACTCAACCTACGAGTTTGTGAAGTGTGAAGTCCACATTATCGAATGACATGTCACTTAGTCATTCATAGCATAATATAACGTCAAGGGTTCCCTCTTTGGAACTGAACAACCAACTAAAAAACTAAATTTATTGAAAAATATGTTAAAATGATATTAGAAAAATTTAAAATATCATGAGTCGTTTGTTTAGATATTAATGCTGCATAAAATATTTAGTGTATAAGATCAAAAAATTTCAAAGGGGTCACATTTATAAGTAAATATTGTCTTTTCAAGTTCATTTAATAACTGATGTATTTCGACTATAATATAGTGCAAATACAATAGCTATTTAATTAATCTGAAAGAGAAATAATTGTTTATAAGTGCAACTTGATGAAGTATGAAGTTTGTTGAGATATTTATGCAAAATAAAACATCGTTTTAAAAAATAGTAAATATATTGAAAATATACGTGGAAATGACATGACACATAAAAACCTTACTTTACCCACACACACACTATACTATCGATTGATTGAATGATGAATAAATTAGTTTTATATTTTGTAAAATGCTCATTAGACACGTAAATTAAGAAGACAATGAGTTTAAAAAATGATAATTATGAAATTTTGTTGGAGTACGATTATATTATATTAGTAGTATATTAGAGGTGAAATATTTTTTTCTTCTTTTTTTCTTGATACATGTACAGAATTTTCATCGCCATTTAAAAAAGACTAATCCTCGTCTATGAATCATACAATTTGTGTTTTCCTCTCCTAACTATGTTTTTGAAAACTCAGTATTCGACTTAAGACTTGATTAATCCGCCCAACCATCTATTTGCGAGGTCTCATTTAAAGCTAGAATAAATCTCTCTATGAACTTACCCCATCAAAATTAATATCAAGAAAGTCAAGTTTGAGAAAAACATACTTCTTGATCTCAAGCGCACACCACTCACTCAACTAAAATTTATTTCGTAAATTGTCAATAAAATTAGCATTTCTTTCTAATTTTTTTTTTGCATGTCTAACCAAATCCTTTTTGACTAATACCTCAAATTCGTCCTTGAATTTTAAAAAATCGGTCAAATTCGTCCATGAATCTTGCGAAATAGCTATTTAGTCCCTGAATTTACAAAATGTCAATCAAATCAGTCCCTCCGTTAAGTTGGTCTGTTAACGGAGGTGACGTGTAACGTTAACCTCTTACAAGGCTTAACACGTCAGATGCCACGCAAGCAGGGACCAAATTGATTGATTTACAGAAAACTGTCAAGGACTAAACTGATGGATTTTCAGAAAATTGCCAAGGACCAAATTGATTAATTTTCAGAAAATTCCCAACGGCTCTTTCTTCCCCAAATATATAAATTTGAAACCCTAATGTTATAATTTGTCACCTAGAGTTCAAAATCCCCCAAAATTCTTTCATGAATTGATGTCAATGTTCTTCCCCAATTCAAAAAACTTAAAACCCTAATTTTTTTGATTCAATTCGAAATCAAAAAATCAGTGGTTATTGTTGAAGATTTGATATTCAGAAATGATGGGAGGTGGGCATATGAGTAAAAACAGCTACTCCCACAACTTCATGAGTACAAGGACAGCATGAAGACCTAAGAAGAACAGGAGAAATGATGACAATGAGGAACCTATTGGTGGAAGGCAAGGTTGATGGATAAAGTTGATTGTGTAGGAAGTGAGCTTAACTTGATTAAGATATTGATAGAAGTATTATGTTTGATTGAGTTGTTTAAAATGCTATTGTATTGTGCCAAGTCCATGT
>Ga0228711_1011018_pt1 | contig 11667 bp, 9 predicted proteins | sample MedpolnodulmetaG_2_FD_177996 | JGI IMG/M metagenome (GOLD analysis project Ga0228711, IMG submission 177996) | Root nodule microbial communities from Medicago polymorpha collected in Santa Monica, California, United States - brown nodules | ecosystem: Host-associated > Plants > Roots > Nodule...
AAAAAAAAAAAAAAACATTTAAAAAATTTTTTTTTTTTTTTTTTGTTGTGACGGAATATTTTAGGTTATAGGGAATTAGGGATTGCGTTTTTGGTTTCGCTTGGTCCATCCACATACATATACCATCACACACACTTCACTACCCTCTTTCTTATAACACGCGAGAAAGGCAGCACCATACCTTAGCCGCCTCTCTCTCTTTCTCTCCTTCTCTCTCAGGTTCGATTTTCTCTCTTCAATTTTTCATCTCTCTTACGATGGGTCCGGCTTAAGATTTAAGCCGGACCCATCGTAAGGATTTTTTTTTTTAATTTTTTTATTTTACAGATGCGCGAGACACACACTCTCTTCTCTCTGGCATTCTGTACTGCGTTTCTGGGTGTGGCTCAAGCTTCTTCTCACAACAAACAAGTCCAACGCCATTTTCAGCTCTCTTCTTGAAACCCAGTCTCTATATCTCAGTTCCCACTCACTCTAAGCCAAGGTAAGCCAATTGATTCTCTAATTTCTGCTTCCTTCTCCAAGTGCTTGTTTTAGGATTTCAGAATTGAATATTGGGAATTTTATTAGGGTTCTAAAATTGGGAATTTTAAATTGGAAAATTGGAGTTGTAAGTAAATTATCGGAATGAAAATTTACCATGAAAAATTGAACTTGAGTTGCTGCTTGTATTTGGTAATTGGCGCAGGGATTGATTTATGTTTATCATGAAACAGTGGACTTGATTTTTAAAAAGTATATGTCACATATTGGAATTGATTGTGAACACTAAAGAACCAAGAACAGAATAATTTCATTGTTATAGAGTTTGGAAAGTTGCTTGTTTATGATATTTGCTTATTGTTAAAATAGTTGGAAGTTATGTGAAGTTAGTTAAGATAGTTAAAATTTGTTAAGTGTTAGTTAGGTTAGGTGGTTATAGTTAGTTAACCACTCTAGTTGAAGCTTATAAATAGCCACTCGTATCTCAAATCATCTTTTATTCAATTTATATTCATCCAACTTAAATTTCTATGAGTATTATTGTCATGAATACACATATGCATGCTTTGTATCTTGCTTACATCTATGATCTTTGTCCCTATGATTCCACGATTTTCTATACTTATTGTGTAGAAAGTTGCTTATTGGTGGCTATTTGTGTTATGTGGAATAATAGAATTGCTTATTGTGTTACGTAGAATTGTTCGTTGTGGTTTCTTTGTACATTTGTGCTTACAAATGGATAGTAGATGGTTTTTATTGTAATCTTATTGCATCAAACAATGTATTTTTAGTATAATTTACATAGTTTCTTTGAAATTTTAGCCACACCAATATCGAATGTCTTGGGTCTGCCCCTGCTTTCAAACAAATAGTGATTTAACTCAAAATTAATATATATATATATATATATATATATATATATATATATATATATATATATATTTACACACACACACACAAAAATGGCCCAATTACCAACTTTTATCCAACGCTTTAAACACATGTTTCTCATCAGCCACGCCATCTCACAAAATACCGCTACTTCTTCTTACTCTTCATCTGTTCGTTCCTCTAAGCTTAATAATCAGGAAGCGATTTATTTACCTCTGAATATTTTGCTTCTAAGCTGAAAAAAAGCCTAAATCATGGTAACTATTTTTCTTTTTCAATAAATGATTAGTATCTTTTATTTTAGACGTTTCAGAATGAGATTTTGAATTAGTTGAAATTATTATTGAGTTAACCTTTTCTTGATTCATAAGGGGGTTTGCTTTATGTAAACTGCATGCCATATGTTTGAGGAAATGCCTGTGTTAAGGTTTGGTGAATATATGATCCAAGTAACTTATTTCAGCATCAATTGATGTGAAATCTATGAATTTCTCTAATTGCTTCTACATGCTGTCATGACTCAAGAGTGTTCCGTTTCGTTTTCCTTGGTAATCTGGGTTTTTAATCTTAACTTAGCTGTCCTAAACCTTTAAACATTATCTTACTACGAGCTTTGACTAAAAACAATTACAGTAATTGAAATATGCTCATTAATCTTCTCTTTGTTTAGTTGTTACATATTCAACGCTTAATGATTGAAAAATTTAAAACGCTGGTGTTCCTATCCAGATAAACCTTAAACTCGAGTATAACATTTCAAACATGTAGCTTTCTTTTGTTGTATGATATCTTTGTGATGTATGAATTTGAATTTGTTTCTGTTCAAGGTGATTAAATTTATGACGCAATGAAATTTCGGGGTATTTTCCTATTTGAAACCGTGATGAATGTATGCATCGTATCTATTTTGTAATTGAACACAACATGCAAATATGAACTTCAAGAAAGGACTCCCATGTTTTAGTTTCCTGTGCTTATAACTCGAAACTCTATTTTGTTCAACTTGCACCTTTTAGTCTTAGAGTATTTGGCTAATGTGGTGTTTCAAAAAATAAAATTTAGGTGAGTGGCACCTCTAGCTGAGGTCCATACTTAGGAACTTCCTCGCAAAATGTCGCCATAGCTTTCTCTTTCGTGCATCTTTTCTGCTCATAACTTATCACTCCTGCAGTTATAGAAAACATCTTTTTAAAATTTAGACATAATCCGGATTTTTTTCTGGCCAGATTTTCATTAACCATGGGATTCTCGATTTCCCATGCTTCCCCCATTTGCTCCATTTTCTTAGCAGCATTCGTTGTATTGTATTTATCATATCCTGAGGCAGCCCATGTATTTGAACCCAAAACGGAACCTGGGTAAAATCTAGCTCTTATAGTGAGGCTTGTGGCAGTCATACTTGTAAACTAAGCAAATGGTTCATAAAAAACCACGGTCGTTTCTCTATAATCTTTCTAGGTTTCTTATTTTCTGAAAAAGTAAATAGATAAAGATTGGTGCCTAGATTAGAGATTGTCATACCTTCTGGATCTCTCCATCCTTTGGTAAGTATTGTTTTGACAGCTCCCTTGTTAAGGGCCTTTTCTTTTGATACTTTTCACGCCAGGCTTCGCTTTGCTATGTTTAAGCTCTTCTCTGCATCCTGATCTAGCTGGATGCTAACTTCCTCCATTTCATCTTTTGTCATCTCATTCATCGTATATTTTTCCTTCTAGAACATAAAATTTAAGGTCAAGAAACCTATAAACTACAGCAACCACAATAATAAGACAAAGGTGTGAAGCAAGTAGTGTTACACTCCTAAAGTTTACAGAATAGGATAGAGAGTTTAGAAGCCCTAGGTAGTTAACTATTTTAAGACACTTTTATGGTTAAAGCTAAGGTATATTACTATTTCAAAATAAACAGACTAAACTTTCAAACCAAACTGCACTAATTTTCCTGTGTTTATTGCAGGTAAAGATCGTAACATCAGCTCATTGATTGGCTTTTGACAAGAAGAACCTAGAAATTGGGCCTTGAGTTTGTTTAGATTTTGTTTGGTCCGTCCATCGGAAAAGTCCAAGGAAAAAGCCTTGAAGATACCAGCAACAATGATGACCACCAATTCCCTTTCTTCATGTTCATTTCGATTATTCTCGACCAAATTCTCACTTTCTCTCTTCAACCAAAAAAACTCTACTTTCTTCATTAAACCCACAAACTCCCTCTTCTCTTTCAAACCCATCACCTTCCAGTCACTCCCAACAAAACCACCACCACCGTCATCATCATCGTCACCACCACCGTCCACTTCCCTTCAACCCATCGAGGAACTCCCTCCAAAGCTTCAAGAAATTGTAAACCTCTTCCAATCCGTGCAAGAACCCAAAGCCAAGTATGAACAGCTTCTCTTCTACGGCAAAAACCTCAAACCCCTCGAATCCCAATTTAAAACTAAAGACAACAAAGTTGAAGGTTGTGTCTCTCAGGTTTGGGTCCGAGCCTACTTGGATGGTGACAAAAACGTTGTCTATGAAGCTGATTCGGATTCTGTTCTCACCAAAGGCCTCGCTGCTTTACTCGTTCAAGGCTTTTCAGGTCGACCCGTTAATGAAATTATCCGGGTCACACCCGATTTTGTAATGCATCTTGGGTTGCAACAGAGTTTAACCCCTTCTAGAAATAATGGGTTTTTGAATATGCTCAAATTAATGCAGAAAAAAGCACTTATGCTTTACTTGGAAGCTGAAAAGGGTGCTTCTGAATCTGACTCAATTGGAAATTCTGATTTCAAAAATGATAGCTTTGTTGAGAATTCAAGTGGCCCTTCTGTGACCCCAAGTTTAGGTGTTGATTTCGGTTCTAAGGTTGATGATGAGAATGTTGAATTGGGAGGGAGAGGGAAGAGGATAAAGAAAAAGCTTGAAAAGGAACTTCAGCCTATTGAGTTGGAAGTTGAAGACGTGTCTTATCAACATGCTGGACATGCTGGTGTTAGAGGGAGCGATGGTGAGACACATTTCAATGTTAAAGTGGTTTCTAAAGAGTTTCAAGGGAAGAGTTTGGTTAAGAGGCATAGGCTTATTTATAGCTTGCTTCAAGATGAGTTGGATTCTGGACTTCATGCTTTGTCTATTGTTGCCAAGACGCCTTCTGAAGTCGGTGAAGGATGAAAATAAATGTTCGGAAGAGAGGTCAAAGTTTTCTCCTCTGTCTCAACTGTGTTTGAGAATGTACTTGTTTTGCTTAGAGAATCAAAAGGGTAACTATACTTGTTAAATAACTTGTTTTGATTTGAATATAGTGTCTTGTCTCATTATACTGATAATTCATTTGATGATGGCATTTTCAATAATTGAAGGGTTTCTGTAAATTTATAAAGCTAAAATGGTATGAATCTAGAGGTCATTTTCTCATTGAAAATTAAGGATGATTTGTGGATTCTAAACACAAATTTTTGTGTTTTTGGTCTTTATATTTAGTTGAGGATTCAAGGCTGATTTATATTGAATAGATGCTTCTGAAGAAAAAAGATGTCATAGATGTTGATATGATAATGAGTAGCAGTCCACATTAGTAGTAAAACTAAGCTATTTTGGCCATAAAAATATATACTACAGAACACAAAAATAAACTTTGGCTAAACAGTGGGTCCCAAGTCACAACATGACCCTTTTATTTGAAAATTTGCATGGTCTAAAACTGGTGTTGCATTGTTTTAAGTCTAGTCTTCTATTAGTAAATTGAATTGAGCTACTGGTTGTTAAAAATGCAAGAGTCTGTATTATTTTTTTGGTACAGAGTGTGTATTTTTTTTAATAATTACTATTTGTATATACTCCTGACAATTTTAGTGCTTTTTTTAATGAAGTTCATTTCGCTGATAATTATTTACAATTTCGCCCCATCATATAAACTATGCTAGCACCACTGCATATATCCATGAAAAGGTGGATTGTATGTAGAATTTCATCCTCAGTTAATCATTTTTATACATTTGGCATTTGATTAATGGAACATTATACAATTTAGATTTTAGAGTGAAATTTAAACTAGATGAGAAAAACAGAAGAGTTTGTTTGTTTTAACGTCCGGAATGTATCCAGCCAACAATTGTGAATGTAGCTTCAAAGAATTCAAGGGAAAAAAATGTATTGGGATGCTAGAATTCGAGCATCCAACTCAATTTTAAATATAGATATTGAACATTTATGCAGAAATGCTGGAATCATTTGTGGCATTTGTAGATATGACAGAATGGAGAAAGTTCTATGTCAAGAGGAAGGAGTGGTTGTCATTCTAAATTTGGAGCAGATTATGACATACTCTATCATGAGTAAATTACCTGCATCCTCTGAAGGCGTATGAAATCTTAAAAAGATAAATTCTCACCTTCCTTCATTTCTATACCTTAAATTCTAAATACTTAAATGACATTGTCAAGATAGATACTTCCATTGCTATACCTTAACATTCTGAAAACTTAACAATTACACTATTTGAATCTCTTACAAGCAAAATTTCATACTCATCAAGAGGTTTTAAGGTCAATCCCCTGAACAATACAAACATTTGAGATACACCCCAGAAGTAGCACCACAAATGATACTCAAGTTGAAAATAGTGCTGTCAAGGTTACATAGATCAAGATTGGATAGAAAAATGGGATTGCTACCAATTGAGAGGATAGTAGAGTTTTGTCTTAGATATTGGGCATGCGCACAGAAGCGCGCGTAAAAGCACAAGGCAAAAAGTCTGTTGCTAGAGATCGAAATATAAACCAAGAAAAACTTTGAATCAAATGACTGAGATATTCACAACAACAAAAAAATTACTGAGAAATTAAAAGAAATGTCCTATCTTTGAACTCGATTCATTGCTAGATATCATGACGTCTTTTGATTACCAAATGTGTAAAGACTTGCTTATTCTTGTTATATCAAATCGTATACATAGAAATTTTAATTTAATATCAAACGTATCTCAATATTTCGACTCTCCCAATTTACGTAGGCTAGTAAAGAGCATTTTTAACACCAACATTCAGACCTTAATACCCTGTCACTGTGGACTAACCTCACTAAACCCATTATTTGTTTTTATTTTGGTGAATCAATCATTAGTGCAAAATAAGCCTGTTTTTATTTTGTTTTTTAGATTTAAACCAAACTCTGTAATTGAAAATAACAAAAAATGGTTTCATAAATCAACTGATGTTAAGTATATGTTTGTATTAAAAACCGCTTATGAGGAAGGGAATAATAACCAATTTTAAGTCAAAAATAAAAGTATAAAACAAACATCAAGTTTTATCAATGAATTTTGCTCACAATGGATTTAATTCCCCCAAAGTACAAGACCTAGTAAGCCTTTAAAAAAAATAGAGTAATATATTCAGCATTCAATATTCAATAAGCAAAGATACTAGTTGTTTTCGAAGAGACTATGAAGGTATGTGTAGGATCTTAACGTAAAGGAGATAATTCCTTCAAATGAGCCCAGGGTTATATTTATCTTATGCTATAGAAGGGTACCTGTCACACATATTCGATTAAAATTGTAGAAGTTATAAGGGAATCCTGTCAAAAGTTAAAATATATCACTACCCTTCAAGTACCTGAGCTAATCATTGATTATTTTACTTTAAGTGAAGATACAAAAACAGGGGTAAAACAAAATAATCAACCAAATGCCTAATGTCAAATGCATAGCAACAACAGTTGCACTACTACATGTCACTTCTCTGCATGACCAAACAAAGTATATATAAACAACACTACATGTGTCCCAAATTATAAACTAGAGTACAAAATTGGTGCTTATAATATATGTCCAAACAAAACATGAAAGGGTAATTTGGTTTGACATTGATACATCACATACACTGCAGAAATTAAATAACGCTGAAACATGGATATGTCTCAAACAGCAGTGACATGTAATGTATAATTGCAAGAAAACAAAACCATAAGTTTCTTCAGAATACCACAACAGCATAGTGTTTTTGAACTCCTTGTCTATCTAAACAAGAGACACCCCTGCAAAGATGCACATATGAGATAATAACTCTGGAAGCAGCAATCAGCAGTAAATTAAAGAGTCACCAAAATAGTAAAATTTTCCATCAAGAAACAACTGTGTTCTTAAAAAGCACTTAAATTCAACACAAATAGTAAAACTCTATCCTACATCAATGCAAATGCTACAGACCAAAAATACATCGATGCGAAGATAAATAATTCAAAGTACACAACAAAACTCAAGATAAGGCAACAGTTTTCATAACAGCCAAGTTCATAAATATAAATTGCAGAAATAACTTAAAGCTTGTCTTCAAACTCAGAGAGGGGAGTCATTTGTTCCTTGAGTCCCTTCCTCTTGCGGATGTCGGTAACAAGCTGCGCTGCTTGTGATCCAACTTCCAAAGGATCTGAGGTCATGGTGTCCCAATGATCAAAGACACACTGGGGGAAAGCCTGCCCAGATGTTGCAGCTCTCAACTGACTGGAAAATCCAAAGGACTCAATGACAGGGAGGTATGCTTTGATGTTGTAAAGTGGGGTACCGGGCCTCTGCATTTCTTCAAAAACGTGTCCACGTTTCTGATTAAGAACACTGTAGATACCACCAAGAGCTTGCTCAGGAGCTTGGATTTCCACCATGTAAACAGGCTCCAGAAGCCTGGGTTTGGCTGTGAGCTGTGAGGCATAGAAGACTCTCCTAGCAGTAGGAATGATCTGACCACCTCCTCTGTGGATAGCATCAGTGTGCAGGACAACATCACATACTTCAAAGCAGATGCCTCTCATGTTTTCTTCGGACAAAGCACCTTCTTTTGATGCCCACTGGAATCCAGCAACCACGGAATCCTTGATTTCATTCAAATACTGAACTCCCTTACACATATCAACCACCATGTTGGGCCCAGTGGTCTCAGGTCCAAAACACCAGATTTTCTTGGCAAGATCCTTGTCCCAACCATACTGTTCGGACAAGATCTTAGAACGATTCTTGGGGTCATCCCTTGGTCCTATTGTGCCCTCATCAATGGCCTCTGGAAGTCCTTCCTCCAATGGTCTTGCTTCCATGTACAGCCGGTTGTGCTTGTTGGGTGATTTACTCATCACTGTGCGGACTGATCTATCAAGAACAGTCTCCCTGAATGACACAACAGGGTCAGATTTAATAATCTCAGCACCACCCATGAAATCATCCTGCAAGTCTTTCAAACAGATTTCAAGATGAAGCTCTCCTGCACCAGCAACAATGTGTTCTCCAGACTCCTCAATAGTACAAACAACCATAGGATCTGACTTAGCCAAACGTTTGAGACCTTCAACAAGCTTGGGAAGATCTGAAGCAACCTTGCACTGAACAGCAACACGCACAACAGGGGAGACGGAAAACTTCATAGCTCGGATAGGGTGGGCATCAACTTCCTTCTCATTTGTCAATGTAGCATTCTTTGTGATAAATTGATCCAAACCAACCAAAGCAACAGTGTTACCACAAGGCACATCCTCAACAGTCTCCTGTCTCTTTCCCATCCAAATAACAGTTCTCTGGACACTTTTCACGTACAGATCTTTCTTCTCTCCAGGGACGTAATTTGGTCCCATAATTCTGACCTTCAAACCTGTGGAAACCTTACCAGCAAACACACGGCCAAAAGCAAAAAACCTTCCTTTATCAGATGCTGGAATCATCTTTGACACATAAAGCATCAGAGGTCCTTCAGGATCACAGTTTCGGATAGCATTTGCATATTGATCGTCAAGGGGGCCCTCATACAAATTCTCAACACGGTACCTCTGGGCAGTTGATGGTGAGGGAAGATGAAAGATCATCATTTCTAGTAGGGCAGTACTTGCTGGCAACCAGGTCTGCATGACACGTTTCATCAATGGCTTACCCATCAGGTCCTTCTCATCAGACTTCATGGTGACCCCTAGCTTTGTAAGCATAGGCCACAACTTATCCTTCTGATCATTCATACAAGTGTTGATGATCTGCTTGATAGGCTCATAACAGAACTGAACAAACCCACGCTTGCAAGAAGCTGAACCAGTATTCTTGGTGGTCCATTTTTTTGTGGCGGGATCAAAGAAATTTTCACCCCAGAGCCTCTCCATCATCTTGGACTCATCAACGCCAAATTTTGAGGCATACATTTTTGCAAAGTTGGTCAAAGTAAAAGCCCAACCATGCAAACCAGCAGAAAAAGCAACTGTTCCTTTCTCTGGATACACCTGAACATCACCAAGAAGTGGATCTTCATATGTAGCCATAATCACATTAGCATTCTCAATCACCCTTGAAAAGGTCTGGTACGCCTCCTCTCCATCAACCTGGAGCTCAAGGAAGCACCTGTCCATCTTATTAACTGTAAGAACAGGCCTAATCCTTTCTCCAAGAGCTTGTCGCAGCACAGTTTCAGTCTGGACACATACACCTTCCACACAGTCAACCACCACAAGTGCTCCATCAGTAATACGGAGTGCAGCAGTAACCTCAGATGAGAAGTCGACGTGCCCAGGGGAATCAATGAGATTAATGAGATACTCATTTCCATTACGCTCACCCTTGAACCTCTTGAGAGATTCATCAGTCATTTCATAGTAGAGTGAGATACCGGTAGACTTGATTGTAATACCACGCTCAGCTTCATCAGCACGGGTGTCAGTCATACGGACATCACCTGCAACTTCCTGGGCAATAATTCCCGCAGCAGCGACTAGAGAGTCGGTTAGAGTTGATTTTCCTGCATATAGAAACAGAGAAAAAATTGTTCAGACCGGCAAACTATAGTACATATACAATATGATAAAAAAATATAATACACTCTGATTTGCAGGAAAGTTTATTATGTGAACATCATTAGTACTTAAAATCATGCAGAGTATTAAGAAATAAGAAATAAAATTAGATACAGTTTATCTACGTCAGATATAAAAGAATTTTTACAAGTAATAACACTAATAATTTACTGTCAAGCGCAAACACAGAGCACGATTATGAGCCTGTTTCCTACAGATTTTTTGTGAAAAAATCACTTTCTAAAAACTATTATCAGATTTAGAAATTTGTGTTTGTATGTGAGATTTTCAAAGAAAACAAATGAGAAGTTTTTAGGAGCTTCTCAGCAAACCATTTTATTATAATTGGTTTTATAAAAAGGCGATTTTTGTTCTAGTAAATAAACACAAAAACTTCTACTTTTTTCAAAAATCTCTAAAAATTAATATCTAGAATTATTGAGTACCAAAATCATTTTTCTTATAATTTGTAACAAATAAGAGAGAAACATCACAGTTTACAGCAATCAAGAAAAGGCTTGGAGTCATACCGTGGTCAACATGAGCAATGACAGACATATTACGAATGTTGTGCTTGTAGTCCATAATACGACGTAACTCATCAGCTGTGAACTTCACCTGTTGACAGTAACACAAATCTCAAGTCAGATTATGAAAACTCAATCGAAGTAAATAAAAAATGAATCAGAGTATTCTCGACCAACTTACCATCTTGACTAGTCTTTTTAGTCCGCAAAAAAAGTCTTTAGTACTGAAACATCAAAACATTGAAGTTAGTTAAACATGAAATATCACAAACACAACAACAATAAGTGTTACTTAGATTAATGACAAAATACACACAATTGCACAAAGATGACAAATCTGTAATTATCTCAGTTTTTATCAAAAAAATCCAACAAAAAAATAGTACAGTAAAAAATTATTCAGATTTATGCACAATGTTACCATAACACACTCATCTTAGTATTTAACTATCAAAAAACATGTTATATCATCACATAAAAACACAGAACACGAGTAACCTTCAACTACATAACACAACAAAAACAAATCTGAAACATCAAAAAATTAAATTAAAAACCTAATAACAAGTGTTTTGATTAACTTAATCTCATATATTCAAACAAATTCATATCAAACAACATATAGGAAAAAATAACCGATTATATCCAAGAAAAAAAATACAGAAAAATTATTCACACAATAAAGTCAACATAGCTACATCAATTTAAACACAAAATCACTGAGATATCAAATCTAAAAGAAAAAGAATGAAATAAATACAGAAACAGTTCAGATCTGAAGCAAATCGAAGTGAAAAAAGTGTGAAGAAAAAAACAAGTACCGATCTGAATAAGAACAGAGAAAATAAGTAAGAAAACGATAAGAGAGATGAAAAATTGAAGAGAGAAAATCGAACCTGAGAGAGAAGGAGAGAAAGAGAGAGAGGCGGCTAAGGTATGGTGCTGCCTTTCTCGCGTGTTATAAG
>Ga0228711_1011019_pt1 | contig 11666 bp, 3 predicted proteins | sample MedpolnodulmetaG_2_FD_177996 | JGI IMG/M metagenome (GOLD analysis project Ga0228711, IMG submission 177996) | Root nodule microbial communities from Medicago polymorpha collected in Santa Monica, California, United States - brown nodules | ecosystem: Host-associated > Plants > Roots > Nodule...
CAACACAACTAGATATTTGATTTTCTTGATCATAAATTTTCTTACCTTAAAGATAGAATAATTTCTTAGTTGTTTGCTTAATTTTGGATTAGTGAGTAATCCAATTTACAATTCAAATTTGTTGACTATTTATATTGAGCCTTCTCCCTAACCTTGAAAGTAGTAGTAGTACTTATATAACCATCACATTTATTACTTGATGCAAATCTAACTCGAGACCGTAATATATTTCCTTTGTATTCCCAATGATTGAATTGTTGATTATGACATAGTTGCATATGCCAAAGAAGAAAAGCAGTAGTAGTAATTAACTATTTTAATCTTTTCCCTCAAAAAAAAAAACTATTTTAATCTTTAGTGGGAAAAAACTATTTTAATCTTTGAAATTGTAAGTGTATTCATTTAATCTCAAGAAAGCAAAAAACAAAACAACTCTAAAGAAACAAAACCAACCACAAAACCAAAACAAAAAACAATGCTGAACTTCTTAACACTACAAAAACAATGAAGAGCGTTGTTCCACTATTGTTCAAACTCCAAACCATGTCCAAAACATTTGGTCTTCAGCTTAAACCACCATTAATATTGAATTTTAACATTATTAATCAAAATTAGCAAATAATCCTCTTTGAAATAAAAATAGACAATTATTAGTCTCTTTTCAGATGCTCAAAATACAATTTAATCATTTGAGAAAGTTGGTCATTAGGCACCTTGCAATTGCTCTTGCTCTTGCTCACACTAACTTCAAATTACCCAAAATACCATTAACAACAATTAACTAATGTTCACGGAGCCTTTTAAATCAGTTAAACTGATTTTAAAAGTTATTTAACTGATTTAAAAAGTGTCGAACAGTAGTCAACTACTGTTTTGCAGCGAACCGTAGTTAATTTCCCTACTGTAGGTGTTTCTGAGCAATTGTTAGGTGCATAAAGAGCAATCCCCTAATTTGACATGAAGTCTTGAGTCTTGACAACTTATAAACCAAATGCAGGCCATAAGGTATTGAACATGGTTGGAAGCATAAAATAACAATGTAATATAAATACCAAACAACTTTAAAGTAACATTCCAAACTATTCAACTAAAATTGTTCATTTGGGTCACATGGTGTGATTAAATTGGATCATATATCGCGTTGGTGTAAAAGCGATATGTTTTGAATTTGCAGGGACTAAACCCAACTAAAACTAAAAGCACTATAATACGTATACTAAACAATAATCTAGTTTTCCTTTTTTTAGTTTTGTAGACGAAGTGACAAACACTATCTAAAATTCGAGTAGCACTTGGGTGCCATTGGCTTTTGGTGTCATTGGTGTCATTGGTACCTTTGTGTCTATCTCTCTCTTAAGAACTCATTCTCTCTCAATAAATAATTTATTTTAATCATTCTCTCTCATATAAAATGAACATGTGTCATCAATGATAACAAAAAAATATGGACCCAAGTATTTCCCCTAAAATTCACACACTCAACTTCGATGTTAAGGATTCGAGTCCGGGTGTAGGTGTCTGGCCTAGTAATATCTATTGTTATTCTTTAATTTAGTTTAAGAGATTAATATGTTACTTGGTAAGTTTAATAGACTAAATTGAAATGCTCATTTTCTCCGAAGAAAACTCAAAACGAGGGACATAGAAAGAAAATTCATTGAAATGCTCTTTTTCTTTTCTCTCTCTCTTTTTTTTTCTTTCTTTCTTTTGATAACAAAACAAGTTCGCTCTATCAATCGAATCAAGATATCACACCACCAAAAAAATCGAAACAAGATATCATACATATTTTTTTTTTCTGGTTTAAATAGTTCTGATTAAATATACAAAAAAAGTTTGATTAAATTTATGGAGAATGCATATGCTCAACGCATTAAGACTCTTGAAAATGCATATAAAATGAATTGTGTGGTGACGATGGAATAGGAATTGCACATCATGCCGGCAGGGATTAATAGTTTTTTTTTTGATTTTTTTTTTGAAAGGAAATAAATCAAATTCGCACGTCATCCATCATTATATAATTTCAATTATAATAAACGAAGGTCCAAGTGAGAATTAATCAAATTCAAACGTCATACGTTATCTACATGCAATGCATCTTGCTAATTGCAGTCATAATATTTTCGTCTTTTCGGTATTCCTTTTCTCATAGCAAAATCGTAAGGGTTCATGCTAACAAATGTCATAAATACATTGATTAAAGATTAAAAAAAGTAAACAATTGTTAAATTTTAACTAGAAATAGCTGTTTTTTGCATTTCAATAAGTTAAATACACATTTTTCAAGATAAAATGTTTTATTTAAGTTTTTTAACAAATGTCACAAAGACATTCACGTAAAGACACTCGTTAACATTTCTCAAATTATAATTAAGATACACATTGTTTTCAAACGTTCCAAATCAAATTCGACATGATATTATTTACAACACTAACATTCTGCGTACCAACCACTTGAGCTGTACTTTGATAGGAGATATCACACACCCTTTACTCAATTACAATATTCATATTCCCGTATTTCTATAATTTATACATGTTTGCATATACAATTTTGTACAGCATAATTTGTCAGAAAGTATACATCACAAAATATATGCCTTTTATGGATGAATGTATACATTTTGTAGTCATGTCGGTGATAGAAGAAGTTTCTCCATGGTATTAATTGTTGTTATTGGATTTTTCTAATTGTAAGTATGTGAAAATGGTCCAAGAGGTGTAGCCGAAACACGTCTTAGGCTTGGTATCATGACTGAGACGCTTTTAATAGTTTGTTGGGTTGTTCATTCACCATTACTATATTTTCATTTCAAAGTTTTAGCTTCTTTATCATATGATAATGATACATGGATTGTACCTAGTATGCTGAGCAATTGAATTTTAATTTAATCAAAAAAAAAATAAAAGAAAATAAATAAGGCAATAGACTTGTGTGATAGAATGAAAACGATAAGATTGTTTATGATGTGAATGATTAAATAACTTTTTATTTGGTACATTTAACTCATTTTTGTTGTAGAAGACATTTCAAAATTGTGACAGAAGGAACACAATATAATTGTCTACGATGTGACTTGTTTGTTACGAAATATGCTGCTCAGTCGACCGATTTAGCCTGTGTTTGGCCTAACGGCTACCTGACTCTGCCATGCATTTTCCCAAACTCTACAATTGGCAGCTTCAGCAAATCACAACCAAATGGGACACGAGAATAGCCAAAGCACCCCAGATCCAAACAAATTCTTAAATGTTTTCACTTTTTAGGCTTGATGCTCGAGGGATATATTAAGTATTCTTCCGTTTTAAAATGAGTGTCATGTTAGCTAAAAAAATTTGTTTTAAAATGAATGTCACTTACATTTTCAATACAACTTTAATTTTTTTCTTTCAATTTTACCCTCTCCAACTTTTCTCTCACGCAATTTTCAATACAACTTTAAGTTTGTCTTTTTCTTATAAAATAAGGGCAGTTTAGGGAAAGTGTTATGTCTAATGATTATTTCATTTCATTCCTTAATTTATGTGCAATTGACTAAAACGACAATCATTTTGAAACGGAGGAAATACCAAATATTTGGTCATTTGACTTATATCATTTCGAACCCATCAACAACCGACGCTATTACGCACGTCTTCTCCCCAACCTTTGCTCCTCATTTTACAATTAGTGAATTTTTGTCTTCCATGTGAGTTGAACAATACCCAGATACAAGTACCACAATTTCTTACCTCCTCCCACTATCAATTGAACTATTGCCTTTTTATGTAACATGCTGACCCAATTAATTAGAAATTGACACTATAACAGATGGTCTTCATGCACCCCTCTGTCCCTCCTGCGATGAATTAACGATTTTTTCCCCCCCTTATGTGGGAGTTGTCTAATTGACTTGGTACCTAAGGGACAAGTACCATAATTCTTTGAAAATTGTTAACACACTAAAGAAGGCTGAAAAATACTAGTAAAAGACGTAAATGTCCCAGTGGCAGTTAACTACCGAAGAAAAGAATCAGCGGCAGTTAACTGCCGATGCGTCCTGAACATATGCAGAAATAGAAGCACAAACATATCAATTTCATTGTTGTTCAAATTTCCTCCAACTTTTCTCCAATTCTCACCAAATACATTTTCACGATTTGCAAGCCAATCAACCCGCCATTATCATAAGTAAGTTGCATTAATCATTGTAATCATAATGTTAGTTTGTTAAGGTTTATTTTTTTATAAAATTAGAATAGTTTGCATGTGGTTAGGGTTGATTTTGAAATTGAACTTTTGGTAGATTGCATGTGTTTTTAAGATGTTATAGATGAATGTAGTTGTTGTGAATCTTGTTTGAAAGATTTTTAAGTACAATGTGGTTTTAATGATGTCAAATGAACACAATTTGAATATGTTTGAAACTATGCACATAAAGTGTTTGGCAAAACGCACATATACCAAAGAGGGGAAGATGTAGAGGTAAGAGGGCGGATGGTGAAGGGACTTCTCAGGCTACACAACCTGCAAAGTTAGAGGTGGTAGACCCGACGCAGGTGGAGTATCTGAATTATCAGGATCAGATAGATGATGTCACGGATGGTGGTTATGACCAGCATCATATTTCGAAGGATGTTGTGCCTGTATTAGACCAGGATGACATTGCAGCAACGACCGCCCCAGAGACATTACCTGATCAGGCTCCCTTTCCTGGAGGACCGGAGGATGCATCTCTGCTGGCCTCTTATGCCAACCATGTTGCATTGACGCTTTGGTATAATTCAAATAACGTAAGTGTTATTTTTAATTGTCTAAAATCATCATATGCAACACAATTTAAATGTTTTAATTTTTTTTTATATGTGTTTTTGTTTAAATATTATATCAACTTTTATATGTGTTTTTTAATTATCTAAGTTCTTAGTAAATATTATATCAACTTTTAATTATTTTCTTTATGTTTTAAATTGGTGCGCGAAATTTAATTTTAAAATGCCGCGCGCAATATAAATTGAAATTAACCGTGCGTGCCAATTTAAATGTTTTAATTTTTATAATGTGTTTTTTTTAAGTTTTAAATGTGTTATGTCTTAAATTAGAAATACGTGCGACAATTTAAATTCGTGATTTTTATTTTTTTTATTTAAATGTTTACATTGTTATGTTGTTTAAAATATGTTTTTTTTTTATATCATTTCAGGTTTGTTAAGTGCGTTATGTAAAAGCCATTAATCACGGGGCTAAGATTTTGAATCTCCGACGTTCAAACGAGAATCAGAATTGGTTTTGGAGTCCGCTTAGGGATAGTGGGCTACATGATTTGGTTTACACGGGTTACAACACTGTACCTCATGCTTTGCTGATGACTTTGTGCAAGAGGTGGCATTCCGAGACCTGCAGTTTTCACATGCCGCCCTTGGGGGAGATGACCGTTACTTTGGATGATGTCGCATGTCTTTTGCATATCCCGATTGAAGGGCGAATGTTGAGCCATCCAAAGAAGATGTCTCGGACTGATAGAGCAGATCTGATGGTGAGACACTTAGGTGTGACGCAGGCGGTGGTAGTGAAAAATTGCAATGAAGAGTATGGTGGTTACATTAGTTATAAGATGCCGAGGGAGTATTATGAGGGCTACCTCGATTCTGCTACCAGATTGTCGGATCCACAGACTCCAGAGGAGGAACAGGAGCTGGAAAGGGTCATGACTGGTTGTGTGAAGTGTTATCTCCTATACTTGGTTGGATGCTTGTTGTTTGGTGATAAAAGCAACAAACACATCGAGTTAGTCTATCTGACGACCATGAAGGACGACTACGCGAGGATGCGTAACTATTCTGTTGGAACAAAATACGTTTAACAAACATTACCCTTAGAGTGGGGGAAATTGTTAGAACAAATAATGTTTAACATTTGTCACCCTTAAGGTTTTGATGATAACAAGGTATTAAAAATTGTCAATTGGATATGCTAATATTTGTTCAAGTGTACAGGACCATAGACAAAGTTTTATATCTTTAAAGGATTCTGAAAGAACAAAAGAGAGCAAAAGAATCAACAAAAAGGAAGATTGAAGCGTCTGAAGAATAGTGCTCCTGAAGTTCAAAAGTGTTCCTGAAGTGATGACGTCATCAGAAGCAACTTCTTCAGAAGCGCCTCATCAGAAGCAAGATCACCATAAGCTGAAGTTCGTCAGGAGCTGAAGAACTTAAAGCTTTAAGAGTTGGAATCTCTTTTTATCTTGTCTAAGAGTTGCTAAAGACGTAAAGAGGTGTAGCAACGGCCTTGAAATGAATTTTGAAAGCCTTGGAAGCTTACTCCTTCAAGAGCGTTGAAAAAGGACAGTAGTACGAACTGTACAACCACCTTCTCCACTACTTTGGTCGTGCTTTGCAACAAGACAAGGATAACAGCTCTGCTTGCAGAAATGTTCCCTCATTCAAGGAATGGATTTGAAATTGATCCTTTATAGGACAATAACCATATCAGGCAAAAGATCATTGGTGATCAACAAGCTCCAAACGACTCTTTTATGCATGCGTGCTGGCTATTCTCCAACGTCTCTTTCACACCACTATATAAAGGAGTGAAGGTCTTCTATTTGAACATACAGACATATATACAACATACAAACAAGAAAGCAATACACACGCATTCAAAAGCTAGACTCTCTAAACATTTCAAAGTTCATACTCTGTTTTGTTTGCATTTCAAAGTTACTTAGAATTTCTTAAGAATAGTCCACATTTTAGAAATTCTACAGTCTCAAGAGTCTAAAGAGTCTGTAATTGATTTGTATTGTGAACACCACTGATTGTATATCAAGTGATCAAACTCAAACAATTTTCTATGTAAATCTGTTTGATTGTAAGTCTCTTGCTTGTGTGCTTGAGCATTTGTAAGTCTCTTGTAGTTGTACTAGAGCATAAGAAAGTCTCTTGCTTGTGTGCTTGAGCATAGGAAATCTCTTGCTTTTGTGCTTGAGTACTTGTAATTTGAGATTACATTGTTAGTGAAATCTCCTTGGAAGTGCAAGGGGGACATGAATACTTCCGGTTTGTGGAAGGAACCTGTATAATTGCTTTGTGTCTTTCTTCTCTCTCTCTCTCTTACTGTGTTTTTATCCGCTGCACATTAAGTCTCTGATCACTACTTCAGAAGCTGATTGTCATCTGCTCCCGAACTGTGACTTCAGTAGGAGAATCGAAGAAAAAGCTAACACAATTCAACCCCCCTTCTTGTGTTTTTCTCACCTTCATATTCTTGGGGAGGGATGACATTGGCATACCTATACCACTGTCTAGCTGAGACCTCTTTGCCTGGAGACAGAGCTCTTGGGGGAAGCGTGACACTACTCACTGTAAGAAATTGTCAGATTTGAAACTTAACTTTATTTTTTTGTTTTATTTTTCGTGCGTAATAACTTCTAAATGTGATTTTTTTGGTTTGTGCAGGGATGGTTTTTGACCCATTTTCCTGGCCTTTACAGTGTTGATCCTGTCGCGGTGATTTTCGGATATCAAGCTATTGATTAGCGTTGACTCGCAAATTTTAATTCACCACCGAGGTTTTTTTTTAGAGATTAAAGGTTCGGGGGTTGGTTACACAAAGGGAAGATATTAGCACCCTAAACGTGTATAGTACTCAATAGGAACCTCTTGCTTTTATTTATTTTGTGCTAAAATCGAATTACTTGCTTGCAAAAAGGTTAACTGTAAATGAAGAAAGAAAAAAACGTTTTTGTATTTTGTTGATTTGGAAAGACAAAGTCTTTTGCCTACGTACACGAGCGGGATCAAAATTACGTAGTTTGGGGGTAAAAAGCCGAGTGATTTGTTTGATTGATTTTAATTTTTTAGAAAGTGATTTAAAGATAAAAAGCCAAATTGGCACCAAATAAAGTGGGTTTAATTGATTTTAATTGAAGAAATAGTCTAATATGATTAAAATTGATTGAGATTTTTGTTAAGAAAATGAAAATGGGAAAGTCACTTGATTGAAAATCAAGGTTTGTTTAGAAAAGTAATTTTGTGAGATTTTTGATTATTTGAATGTTTTTTTTTGTTTTTTTTATTTGAAGGCTTAAAAAGATAAAGCATGACACAATAAATTAGAGCGCGAGGGATTTTTCATAATGACGTTGGATCAAAATGAAAATCCCCTTTTTCTTGGATTAAAAACTAAACTACCTTTTTTGATTTTTTAGACATAAAGCGGAATAAATAATTATGCATGCAATGCAAGATTCTCATTTGTATTTACATTTGTCCCTAAAATACATTTCAAAGCGTAAAAGCGAAATAAATAAATATGTATGCAATGCAGTATTCTCATTTATATTTACATTTGTCCCTAAAATACATTCTAAAGCATAATAAGTAAAGAAATAAAAAGGCAAATAAATATAAAATACATGAGATGATATTAACACTAAATAAACTAAAAATACATGAGATAATAAAAAATTAAATAAACTAAGTAAACAAATAATTAAAAAATACATGGGATTACAGTGGGTGTACGCATGCTAGATCAAGATCTAGGTGAGGGCATAAATACCCAACACCTTCACAAAAACCTTCACTCTTAACTTTCATCTTCTCTCTACCTCTCTCTACCTCTCTTTCTCTCACTAGATTCCCCCCCCACTTTCTGACCTTGTTCCCCGACGAGAAGTGGGGTTCTGGCCGGCCAAGGCGGCGGCGCCGCGCCGGAACCCCGAACGTCCCCCTTTTTATTTTTTTGAAAAAAACCTATTTCTTTTCTTCTCCTCTACCCGTATCTCACCCTAAAAATCTCAACAAACGCACAAAAACGCCTAGATCTGAGAAAATATAAAACCTCTACCTTTTGTTTTTTTTTTGTGTGTTTTGAATCTGGTTTATGATTGTTTATGAGGCCAGTTTATGATACTTGTTTTGGATCGGTTGTAAAACCGTGTTGGTTTATATGGCCTGGTTTAGCTATATGTTAGTGAGTTTGGGAAGGGGCTTTGTGTGGTTGATTTTCATTGTTTACGGATCTGTGATGTAGAGGCTGTTTGGTTTTGCTGTTGTTGGTATTTGAGAAATTCGATTTTGATATTGTTTGGTGATTAAGGAATTTGGTTGTGGTATATGGGTTGTAAGATGGGTTTCGAATTTGGACAATATGTTGTTGTTGTTTCTGGTTGTTTGAGTTTCAGATTGTGGTGGTGTCGGAACCTTTGTGGTTGAAATTTATGATGCTGAGAATTTGTGTGTTTGAGAAAATATTAGGGTTTTGATTCTGATTTTGTGTTTCTAGGGATTTGTGCAAAAAATTCTGACTCTCTCCCCCCGACCTCTGCAAAATGAGAGGTATAAATAGGGGTGGAAATTAGGGTTGGTGAAATTGTTGGACAAAAATGTCCTCTGGCTTGGACAACACCCTATGGACTTTTCTGGACAAAAATGCCACTGGACAAATATCGGATGCACTTAGACAGTTTGAAATAAAATAAAAAAGATAAATAAAACAGAATAATAAAAAAGAAAATTAAAATAATATTAAAAAACTAAACAATAAAACAAATAAAAATAAAATAAAAACTAAAAAAAACTGTCACCTTCGGAACCAAAATATGAGGTATTTAAAAATACATTTCTGCCGAAATTTCGTCTGAAGCGACGAAATATTCCGGTTTACAAGACGAGTAAAAAAGAGAAAATTAGGGCAAAAAATGGGGTATGATAGATGCCCCTATTTAAGTTTCTTCGACCGGAGACTTGAAGATGAAATCTTTGATTCGACGGACAGAAGAAACTTAAATATAAAGTACACCATTTTTTGACCTTAAAATGACATGAATGATTTTGATGCAAGTGTGAATGCTCATGATGTAAGTATGAATGCAAGATGACAAGTTTGACCCGATTGGGGAAAGAAACAACAAAAGGATACCAAGCTTGTTAAAGAAAGGGATCCGACTCTGGTGGGGGATAATGTAGGTTCCACTGGAGAAAAGAAGTCTACTCACTCGTGTTCATTGTAGACATAGAAGAGAAGAAGAAGAAGAAGAAGAAGAAGAAGAAGAAGAAGATGAAATAAAATAAAGATGAACTTTTATTCAAAGGAAACAATTGTCACTATTAATTTCCAAGAACAAAAGATGATTGAATATATTTGCTAGCTACTCTATTTATAGTCTACAACTACTTAAGCCCCAAGAAATACATCAATAGAATGTTCCACAAGAAACCACGGGCTTTAGGTCAGAAATAAACTAAATAGGCAGCTTGTCGGAGAAGCAAAAGCAGCAAAAGGAGTGTTGTGGTGGTGGCACGACCGTGCCACTGGAGGCACGGGCCGTGCCAAGCCTTCTAGAGGTATGCTTTATATTTTTGCACCAAATCTTTGTATTTTTGGCCCGAATCAACTCCAAATGTTCTTTCTTTTGCTCCAAGACTCAATCTTTCAAATATTTGTTTCTAAAATTATATAACTTGCAATTGAAGTAAAATAGTTCTAAAAAGGAAATAAATACACATAAAATCTAAATAAAATAGACTCAAATAATCTATAAAAAACACTAATTAATGACTCATCATTTAGTTACCATGAGTAACTAAACCTTTTTAGGTTATGGTTCTAAGATGAACCTTTGTTTATTTTGTTGGATAATTATTTAGTTTTTTGTTGCTTATTTAGTTATTTTCTGTTCGCTATTAAGTTTTATTAGGTTTAGTTTATTTGTATTGTAGTGCAACCCTAGCTTAGGTACTTGGGCTGTGATAGGGCCTAATATTGATGTTTATATCCTGATATTTATATGTGCCTATCTAGGAAGTAATTAGTTAAGAAACTAGACGAAAGATAACGAAAGCGAGTTGACCCTATTAGTAAGTACTTATGAGGTGACATTACTAATATTGAGTAAAATCTATTGAGCCTAGGATGTAACTAGTAATTCTTAATTGAGGAAACAAATACTACAAGATCTAAACCGAACCTAGTAGAACCATTCTCCTTGACCCTTAGTAAAGTAGACGGTGATAGGGCTTCCCGTTTGTAGAACTACCTAGAGGGAGCATGTGCTATGAGATACCTAAGATTCATAGATGGGAAATCCCTTTAGGAACACTTGCCTTTATTGCCTTTGGAAATTTAGGAATGCCAATGTAAAGTCTATGTTTCAATTACCTTTGAGGGAGTAAGACCCCACACGTAAGGATCACCTTGTGACCAGTAGGTCAAACTCAACATTGGAGGGATAGACCACAATCAACTGAGAGAGTAAGACCCCACACATAAAGACCATTGTGCGATCAATAGGTGCAACTTGACGAACCGATTAGGTTAGGACGTACCAACGACCTCATCACTTGTATATGTTGGAACAAAGGGTGTTTCACAATATCACCTATTGAGTTTTGATAATAACAAGGTATTAAAAATCATCAATTGGACTTACTAAACAATTTGTTCAAGTGTACAGGATCCATAATCAAAAGTACTATTCATAAAGATTTTGATTGAACAAGTTTAAGAGCAAAGGAATGTTATTTGAAGTTAAGAAGCATCTGAAGGAATGCTTCTGAAGAACTGCGTCTGAAGTAACGGGTCTGAAGAAGAGCTCCTGAAGACACGTCATCAGAAGCAAGGTCATCAGAAGCAATGGTCATCAGAAGCATATCTCATCAGAAGCTACTTCACCAGAGTT
>Ga0228711_1011020_pt1 | contig 11666 bp, 8 predicted proteins | sample MedpolnodulmetaG_2_FD_177996 | JGI IMG/M metagenome (GOLD analysis project Ga0228711, IMG submission 177996) | Root nodule microbial communities from Medicago polymorpha collected in Santa Monica, California, United States - brown nodules | ecosystem: Host-associated > Plants > Roots > Nodule...
GAACATGTTAGACAAACTTTTTATGATTAATTGATAATTTATGTTTGACAAAATTATAATTAATCGATAATGATGATAAAAAAAATAAAAACTTTTCCTACAAGTTAAAAAATCTTTTTTTTTTTGTCAGACAGCGTAGTGGCTAGAATTCACCTTATAAGGTGAATAAGTGGAGTGTCCGGGGTTCGAACCCCGACCCCTGCATATAATAATGCATTGTCCTACCAACTGAACTATGCTCACGAGTCAGTTAAAAAAATCTTTTAAAAGATATGCACGGTCATCATCAGAGATTATGTTTACATTGAAATTCAATGAGATATCAACGATCATAATACCTTTTGATGGATCATACTCCTCTAAGCTCAGGAGACATCAACTATTAATTATATATGCTATATACATAGAAAGATATACATAAAAAGTAAGAGTGTTTTGTATTGACTTTTCTTCCTTCCAGATATTTTGTTGATGTCATTAAAAAAAATAAAAAGTTATATTATATTTATTATATTGGTAATATAATTTTTTTTATATAAGTTTAGTTTTTGTTTTTGAAATGAAAAATAAAAGCTTAATTTATTGCAATATAAAAATGTAAAATATATATTATTTATGCCTATAATTTTAATCAATTTTAAATTAATTTTAATCAAAATATATTTCAGAAAAACTATTGTTTGTAATTTATATGCATTAACGTAATAAAAAGAGCGAACAGAGACACACTAAGTATCAGTTTAAATGCTAGTTAAAAATAAATACCGTGGATACATCATAACAAATCATAAATTTAATTTTCTCACTTTTACACCTTACTCCAGACATTCATAGCACATTATTAACTTCTAACTACCCTGGAGTGGGATGACATTGATATGACAAATGACAAAATAATAGATTTTGATTAGAGTGTCCGTGTAACATTATTTTACACTATCAATAAATATCCTTTTAACATAAATAAATTGAGACAAATAATAAATTTTCTTTACTGTTACGAAACAAACAAATTTTCAGCTTCTACTATCTCCTCCTTCCTTCTCCATTCTCTACACTCTCTTCCTTCAATTAGGGTTTTGTTTCCCCCTTTCATTCGATTCAACACAATCCAATCTTCCTTCAACGCGCGACTGTATTCACGCGCCACCATGGGAGGTGACGGTGCCGTTGAAGATTCTGCTTCGGAATCGAAGACCGAAGTTAACATCAACGTTCGATGCTCCAACGGTACAAAGTATTCCGTTCAGGTTTCTCTCGATTCCACTGTTGGATCGTTCAAGGATCTCATTGCGCGTAACTGTGATATCCCCGCTCAACAACAACGTCTCATCTACAAGGGTCGTATATTGAAGGATGATCAAACGCTTCAAAGCTATGGTAGTTCAATTTTCCGATCTCGGTGTAGTTAATTTGATTGGTTCTGTTGAAATTGTTTAATTCTGTTTGATTTAGTTTTTTGTCATTTTTTTGGTTAATTTTTCTGAATTTAATGATATTTAGTTAGGTGTTGTAGATTATTCTATTGTTTAATGCTGTTTGATTTAGTTTTATGTGATTTTTTAGTTAATTCTTATGAATTTAATGATATTTGGTTAGGTGTTGTAGATTATTCTATGGTTTTGTTTGAGTATTAAATTATTAATGCAGATTTTGATGATTTTTGAATGAATGAATTAATGAGTGGTTGATTTCTGAAAGAGAATGATTCAACTAACCAAGGTCTCGGGTTCAAACCTGAGATTGAGCATGCAGCAACATTAAAACTTGGGGAGAGTTTGTTGTTTGTTTGGGTCCAATAAGTCTCGAGAGATTAGTCTTCGCAATTGCGAGCGGAGGATACTTGGTTTACCAAAAAAAGAGAACGATTCAATTCAAAATGTGTAGCTTATGGTTGATTAGGATTGTGATGTGTATTATGCCTATAGGAGAACGGTTTATTAAGTAGTTTACAATAGAAGATGCGGTGTTAGGTCACATAAGTACAACTCAAATGGTGGCCGCTGGGACATTTGATATGCTGGGCTCTTTTGAACTAATAAAAGATGTGGTGTTAGATGTGGGATGTGAAGGGTGTTATTTTCTCACTCATGCTTCCATTTGGGAATGAATTGGTTTTTACTTTTATATATCAATGTTATTTTTGTTATTTTATAATTTTTTGAAAATGAAGCTTGAGGGGTCGGGATGGTTTTTTCAACTGGTTTCTGATTTCGATTTGGAACATTGTTTATGTCTTTTAGGTCAAGTTCACATCACGCATCTTTGAGTAATTGTATGCTTTTATCTCTGCTGTGATTTTGCAGATAGTTCTTTTCTCTGTCTCGAAACTGTTATGAAGTAATATAATAGACCTATATTGGTGATTCTTTGATAATATTCACATAGCCTTTGACTGTTTTTATTCTTTCTATTTTGTAAACTATATAGAACTCTTTTAATATCTGCATTTGTAATTTGTAATTTATTATAGGTTTGGAGGCAGATCATGCTGTGCATTTGGTTCGTAGCTTTGCACCTACCAATGCGAGTGGTGGGACCAATAGTAGTGGCACCAATACCACAACAAATGATGCCGCAGGTGCTGGAGCTAATGCTGCTGGGGGTTTAGGAGGGCTCGGTTTTGGAGCTTCATTGTTTCCTGGACTAGGTGCCAATGGCACTGGGGGAAATAACTTATTTGGCGAGGGATTTCCAGATCTTGAACAAATGCAGCAACCATTTATTTCAAATCCCAATTTAATGAGAGAAATGATGAATTCACCTGCTATGCAGAATCTAGTAAGTAACCCCGAGATAGTGCGGAATCTTATAATGAACAACCCACAGATGCAAGAGCTCATGGATCGAAACCCTGAGCTAGCACACGTACTTAATGATCCCAGTACTCTCCGCCAGACCCTTGAAGCTACAAGGAACCCTGAGATCATGCGTGAAATGATGAGAAATACAGATAGGGCAATGAGCAACATTGAATCATCTCCTGAGGGATTCAACATGCTGAGGCGCATGTATGAAAACGTTCAAGAACCATTTTTAAATGCCACTACAATGGCCGGTAACACAGCACTTTCAGGGACTCAGGGTGGCCTATCCAGGGACCAATCAACTAATCCCTCAACCACTAATTCTGAAACAACTACTGGTTCTCCCATTCCCAATGCCAACCCACTTCCTAATCCTTGGTCCTCTACAGGAAGTAAGTTCTGATACTTTTTTTTTCCTCCCCAGTTCGTTTTAAAGACATTTTTTAATTCTGTTTTTTTTGATGTTTTGAGACTAGTATTGTGACTAATGCTGTAATTTATGGGGAACAATGCAGCTGGAGCTCCCCAAAATAACACCAGGAGATCAACCACTGGTGGGGATGCTAGGCAGCAAGCACCTACTGGCTTAGGAGGGCTTGGTTTGCCTGGCCTTGAAGGCATGCTGGGTGGTAGTGGTATGCCAGATCCTGCTTTATTGACTCAATTAATGCAAAATCCTGCCATCTCACAAATGATGCAAAGTATGCTTTCCAACCCACAAACTTTGAGTCAGGTATGTACTTACCGTGCCTTGTACGAGTACATGATGCAATGTGCATATGTTGACCTGATCATTCTAATATTCACTTTACTTTTTAGATTCTTGGTGCTGCTAATACTGAACAACGTGGTGGCATGCCTGATTTAAATTCTCTTAGAGATGTGATGCAAAATCCAGAGTTCCTACGTTTGTTTCAATCACCTGAGACAATGCAGGTAGATAGATTTAATCTAATGTATCTATTGACATGTCTTGTCTGAAGCATAGGATTGGATATATATCTTTGATATCTTCAATAAATATGTGGTTTGATACTCAGATTCTTAATTTGTCAAAAGTTGCTGCATATGTTTGCACGTAGTTACTTTGTAATGAATTCAAATACTTTTAATATGGAAAAATAACGGGAAAAAGACTAATTTGAACAACGGCGTCAATGTCATAGGTCTAATGGTTGAATGAAAACTCTGATGCCATATATTGTGAATTGAAAACTCTTCAGCAGAAAATTTGTTTGTTTAAAACGTGGTTTGTTATTATGATAAAGAAGTATATTGCTTCCCATGTAATTTGATAGTTACTTGTTTTCAAATAATATATTCTCACTACCCTGTCTCATTACACAATGACAGCAACTCATGTCTTTCCAGCAAGCTCTTCTGTCTCAGCAACAATCAACACGGTATGTAATTACACAACTCTGGTCTTTTCATTCTCAGCTGGCATTTTTCTACCTATCCTTTAAAGGACACGAGAACTTCAAATATCTTAAGTTCTTAATCTTTTGCTTAATGATGTAGTTACTATCTCTGCTCCAGTGTCCAAAACCCACTGCAACTGACCTTATACTTAGATGGCTCATTTGACATCCCATAAATAAGTAGTTGTCCGGGCCTTCTTGTATTTATTTGTTTTTACATGATCACTTTGCCAAAAACCATGAATATATATATATATATATATAGCTTCCATTTTAATGTCCAAGGTGTTATGAGTCTATCCTTGAAAACCAAGATCTTTTAATATCTCTGTTCACAATTACCGAAAGAGGAGATTTTTGACTTTGCGCGAGTAAACTAGGAACTAGAAATACCATATATATTTTTGAGAAATCTCAAATTAATATATCATTCCAAAATCCAAAAGAAATGTTACAGGTATTTGGAAGTGAAGTATAAAGCTTTCTGATTCTGTGTGCTTAAATAAAATTGTTATAAAGTGAAGTGCTATTCTTCTTTCTTAATCAAATGATACTTCTCGCACTATATTCATGTAACAAAATCTTACGTACAATACAACTCAAACCTCTCGGAACAGGATTCTTGCCACTGACTGTGACTTAAACACAAGGTTTAAAGTTTTATGCAGTGGATATAACTGCTTAGAGTTGTTTGAGGGTGGTTTACATTTGTGCTGGCCTAACCTGTTATATATAATACAGTCTGTCTGTCCTTGTTAGCTTTTTTTCTTATTATTCTGTTAATATTTTTATTTTTTGCTTTATTAATCTGGCATCTTGTTGCAGGGAATCGGGTCAAACCGGTCAAACTGGTGGAGGGACTGGTACACTATATAACCCCCCATTATCTTGGTTTCTGATAATTCCAACTGTTCTTTTTGTTATATTGTTGTTTTAGTATTTCATTGGCGATTCAAATTGCTTAACTAAATCTTAACATTATCCATCCATACTTGAGTAGTTGACTTCAATGAATTATAATATTTTTAATCGGTTGAACATTGAAGAATATAATGGAGTTGGAAGAAAATAGTAACATAAGAACTAACAAACTTACATTTGCCATTAAAAAAAAAGAATAATATAATGGAGTTTTCTTCCACTTGTTCTCTGTATGAAGATTCAGGTGAACAGGAATTTGGTTTTCCTTTTTAAGTAATAAAATGAGAATTTGATTATGAAATACACTTTGGTGACTACCAACTCAGATATTGTTAGGCGATTCATAAATAAAAGTAGGTATGGATGTCTTCTTTTCAAACCATATTTAAGCTGCATAAATAATTCTCATGTGCATTAACAACTCTTTTGGAGGCGGAGCTTTAAGTTAGGTGGTGGCTATTTTGGATGATGCGAATGTCATTTCATTGCAAACAGAAGTTGCACAATTTCTTCGAAATCATTATCAACTTGTTTTATTGGCAGGACCATTTAACAACATGGGGTTGGAGATGTTATCCAGCATGTTTGGTGGCCTTGGAGCTGGTAGCCTAGCTGCTCCAAATAGATCAAATGGTTAGCATTGTTGTTTTCTACTTTTTTCTCAATATATTTTAGATTATGCTAGTCTGTAGCTTATGATACTATTTAGGAATTAGGCTATGTTTGGATATTTAATGCATGATGGTACTGAATGGAACAAAACAGGATGGTTTGGTGTTGAATTGAATAAACTTACCATTTTATTGTTTGGATATTTTAATCATGGAATGGAAGAAAAGGCATGTTCCATCCCATTTCTCGCAATAAAAATTGGAATAAAGGTATTGGATGGAATTGGATGAAATGCATGCGATCTTGCTTCATTCTAATTTACACAATCCAAGCAGGGAAACATGTTATGGCTTCATTCCATTTCTACCAATCCAAATATATAAGCCCAAGTCTCTAGTTTACATTTTGTAACCGGCTCTTCAACTAAAAAAATCTAGTTAGGTTCTTGCTTAGGGTTGAATCATGTAAGTTTCTAAAAGTAAGCTGAATTCAGGGAGCTATAAGGAGTCTTGAAACTGTGAGTACCAATAAAATTTGTTAGTTTGTTTCCAATCTTCAAAATATCAGATTTGGTCCTTTACTTTTATAATGTTATTCCCAATCGGATAGTTTTGAATCACTAGGACCCAATTATAAACTTTCAAACATATGAAACTAATAAAAAATCTTCAAACAATGCGGGGACCGACTAATGAACAATGAATTTAACCTAGACTTTTTTTCTGCTCTCATTGGTTTTGTTGTCTTCTCAGAGCCACCAGAGCAATTGTATGCCACCCAGCTTACACAGCTTCAAGAGATGGGATTCTTTGACACACAAGAGAACATAAGGGCTCTTATTGCCACTTCAGGGAATGTTCATGCGGCTGTTGAACGTCTTTTGGGGAACACTGGTCAGTAGCAGATTATTTAGCAAATTGCTTTCATGATGTTCTCTACTGCAGACTTTGGAGGTTGACCACTATGTTCAAGCGCCTTATTGGATATTTAAATAAAATCAGAAATCTGTCCAAATTATAGTGGTCAGAGCTGAAATGGTGTAGATTATATCTACGTTGTTACTGTAATCTCTTCATCTTCCTTCATTTGAGTTCTGATGTTCCTATTTATTTTTCCATGTACATACTTATATTAAAACTAGTTTATAGTTTTATGGCGCATCGTGAGAGCTTAAATATTTTCAAGTGAATTCATTTTTATATTATTCATTTGTATTTGTACTTTGATAACAACGTTATCGCTGTGATTTGGCAGGTGAAGAGCTGTTAAATCCCGAATGCTCAATTGTAGTGTGAACAGATTATTGATCGACTGAACTTTTACTCTGATTGTGTCTTTTGAACTAATCTGTGGATTTTATTTGTTTATCACTGGTATTTCTAAATTACTGTGTAGTTCAGTCTTCCACCCAACCATAAATAAGTTTCATCCTATTAGAGAATTGGTGTAGATTAGATTAAATGATATTATGATTTTTTACGTTAAGTATTACTAGCGGAAAGAACGACTGTCTTTCTGCCCTTTTTATTGCGGTAACACTTATAATGTATGAATGGTGTTTTTATGAAATTTTGATTAAAGTATATTAGATGATTTTGAATTTTCAAATTTTTTTGTACCAAAAAAAAGAAAAAAATTTCAAATTTTTAAAAAACCGACAAACAATGTTTAACTTTTTCAGTGATACCAACAATTAGTCAAACTGGGGGTGGGACAAGAAAATTCTCAAAATAATTGTAGTTAAATTCTGAGGGTGCCATCACAATTGCAATCTCCACTAGCACAGATTCTTGAGAATTTATTTTCTCGTGCTTACTTGTTTTTCACGCGTCCTATTGAATTGCGAGAAGTTCGAGGGTGGAAAAAGAAACCCTCTGAAATTTAATAATGATATTGAACTTTTTTCTTCCGAAGATTGGCAAGAATAAAACTATACGAAATAATTTTCTAGAGTTCACATATTTTATTTTAAATCTATTATGTTTCATCTCGAATCAAATGGAGAGATCTTGTGAATGAAAATTTCAGCAACTAACAATAGCCAGTGGCTAATATATTTCTCTCCATATTCACCGATTATCTATTAAACAAAATTAATCATATATTTAAACTATGTTGATCATCCAAATTGCTGGTAAAATTTGTGTCAAATATAATTTTTGATTAGATTAAGGTCAATAAAGAATATATGCATTAGAGCTGGTTGCTTTAGCTAATTGATGAAGTTAACTAAATAAATAGACTAATGCCAAGTCAACACCACATAATTAATAGGGGTGTCACATCATTTAAATTGGCAGGGGAAAAAAAAATTTACTGACTTTCTAAATAGAGGGTTCAAAAAATTGGTTTTGAAAATAGGGGGATTGAAAGTTCAAAAATATGTAAATAGGGGAATAAAAGTGCATTTTAGCCAATTAACTATAGAGCCTAACATAAGTACGAAACTATCTATGCACATTAGCCGTTGACAACAACTAAATCCTGATTATTTTAAAAAGAAATTAAAATCTAATTATATACTTCTTTTTTGGCGTTAACCCTTCGGATCTCAGATAAAAGAGGTCATAGTAATCCGGAGTTCGACCATAAGGTAAGGATAGCCTAACCAAGAATCGAACTTGGTTAAATCTAATTATATACTTTTTAAATCAGTTTTTGGCAATATAGGAAATGGACGGCTGGGTAATAAGAGAGAGAAGAGAGATAAGTGTTGATTATTTATAAAAGTACTAAGGTGCCCCTACAATAAAAAAATATCCATTCAAATTATTTAATCTTTTATTCAAATTTATTTTAATTAACTACATTATTTAATTAAACTTTATATCAATGAAATTAATTAGTTTTTTTGTGCTAAATTAAATTAATTAGTTTAATTGAATTAACTTAAACTAATTATAGTTTTTATGTAATTTAATCAATTATTAAGAAAATTTAAAAACTTTACTTAATTACTGTATTTGTACTACTCGGCATATGTATATTAGAAAAGGAACGTTTTATCACCAATCACAACCAATACTTGTGTTTCCATGTTGCAAACTTGCAACAATTTCATAAGGGTATTAGTGGAATTAAAATAAAAAGTGAACTTCTACTCTCTTTCTTCTCTATTTTGGAGAGACTAAAATCTCTTCTCTATTATGGAGAGACTAAAAACAGTTGTGGGTCCCATGTGTTTTATCTCTCTTCCCTCTTTCTCTTTGCAACCAAACATGAGAAGTTGTGAACTTCTCTCCTATTTCTCTGCATGCTCTTTCTCTCTTCTCTATTTCCCCTCAACCAAACACAATGTTAAATAGAGTTTTTTTTGCCTATTGGAGTCCGAAAGGTTCATAATATTAGTCTCTATAGTTATGTTTGCAACTTTCAAAGAGATTTTTTTTTTGTACTATCAAAGTTTGAAAATAAAAAAAAAATAGCAACAATTGGTTGGTCCAAGTGGGAGGAGAGAATTCACCTTGTATGTCCCACAAATTATCTTACAGAGATTACTCACTGATATACAATGGTAGAAACTTCGTACTAATAGCATGATAAACGAATAAAAAATGTTTTAAAATAAAAATAAATATTAATAGTATGTTAAATCTATTATATAATTATGTAATAACACATTCGTCAGGACGAGCAAAGACTCTTGACATATGACCTTAATTCGAATATTAAGGTCTCGTTTGACCTATCTTTATTTCTACTTTTCTAAACTTTTAAAGAGAAGGGAGGCCAAACATAATTTAAATTAGGCTTAATATATCTCCCCGTCCCTTAACTTATTTTAATTTCTCAGTTTGATCCCTTAACTATTAAACGTTTCAATTTGGTCCTTATCTTTGTTTTCGTCATCGATTTGGTCCTAATTTATTAATTTTAAATCTCTCAAAAAGAAGACCGTTAGATAAAGGAGGTTCATCGTATCTAATCGTGTATCACCAACACCTAATATTAGGTCCCTTTCATATTCCACCTAATATTGAGCCCGTTTGTTTCAGATTTTTTCAAAAAAAAAAAACTCTTTTTTTCCTTAAAAAAATCACTTTTTCATTTTTAAGTGTTTGTTTAGGATTTTTAGAAAAATCATTTTATCAAAAAAAATCTATTTTGACCCTAAAATGAAAAGCTATTAGGATTAGCTTTTCTCAAAATCTATTTTTTTTTTTAACAACAAGGAGATCTCTTTTTTAAAAAAAATAGATTTTTATGGATAGTAGGTAAACACAAATAACTTCAGATTTTTTTAAAAATCTCTAAAAAAAATATGTAGATTCTTTTGACACAAAATCTATTAATTTTAAAGCTGAATCAAACGCATCCATTATCCCCTGAAAAATCATTTTCATCATCTATGGAACACCACCATCAACATCATCTTTCAAACACCATCATCATCATTATCAACATCTTTCATTTTAAAACCCCAAAATAATTAACAAAAAAGAAATCTCATAAGTCATCCATCCATAAAAATAAAATCCAAAGTTTTTTTTTTTAGGGAATAAAATTCAGAATTTGTTGACCCAAAATCAATCAGAAATTTCCAGAATTCATTACCATCTTCGTCTTTCCAACACTGTCATCATCATCACCCTTCCTAAAATTACTCGCTATTCCACTAGAAAAATTACGGAAAAGTGGTTCACATTATCGTTTATTTGAAAATTACAAGGCTGAATTTTCTGTAATATTTTTTGTTTGTGATGAATTAAATGAAATTGGTAATGGAGTTTACGGTTGAAATCAAAAGAGGTTTGAAACCAGTAATGGAGGTCTTCAAAACTTGTTCATTTCTCTTTCTCTGGTTCCATACTTTCTTCAATTTAGGGATTGAAATCCCCACATTACTTCTTCCTCTTCTCTGGTTCTTCTCCATTATCATTGATTTCTCTTTTTTTTTTTGTCTTTGTTTCTTTTGCATCCAACTTCTTTGATTAAGGCACCATAAACTATACCCAACATGAAAGAACAAAAACCCACATAACAATTCATACTCCATCTCCAATTTCACTCAGTTGAGTTTGTAAGGGTTCATTCAAAAAATCACTCGCATCCTCTTCTTCCTTGTTAACAACAATTAAAAATTCAATAAAGAAATCACAGATGAATGGAGAGTTCACAAGAAAGAAGCAGATTGATTTCAGAAATTTGGGGATTTAGGGTTTGAAACATCATCATCAGAATTTGGGGATTAGGTGTTGGTGATACACGGTTAGATATGATGATCCTCCTTTATCCAACGGTCTTCTTTTTTACGGATTTAAAATTAATAAAATAGGACCAAATTGATAATGAAAACAAAGATAAGGACCAAATTGAAACGTTTAATAGTTAAGGGATCAAACTGAGAAATTAAAATAAGTTAAGGAACCGGGAGATGTATTAAGCCTTTAAATTAAGCACTTAATAGAAACAAGTACTTTTTTCTAATGAAGAAAAATGAAAGAAATGAGCTTGTGGTAAAAGCTGTTGAAACGAACTTTAGAACTACTTTTCGGCACTAATTTCATTGGTCCTGTCTTCGAACCATTGCTGCCACACTTTTCTTATTTTTATTTTAATTTTATTTCAATATCATTTTGTTATGACCTTCCTTGTTTCAGTATTATACTGTTATTTTGTTTCAAATATTATTTTTCTGAATCCTTGTGTCACGTACATAAATGGTAGATCACTTGTGTCCATGTACAATTGATTCTATTATTATGATCCAAGACCTTTGCATACTAGTAATTTAAACTTATTTTACCACACAACTTTTAATTAAAAAATAACTTTATTTCTTCAAAAAAAAAAACTTTAAGGTAAAAGAGATTGTTTTTTTACCAAACAACTTTAACTTTATTTGTAAAGTTCTTAGTTTTAACTTTGTTTTCAAAGTAACTTTTAAATCGTAAAAAACCTAGGC